>Ga0187889_10000212_pt1 | contig 69903 bp, 77 predicted proteins | sample June2016WEW_7_10_2_FD_132992 | JGI IMG/M metagenome (GOLD analysis project Ga0187889, IMG submission 132992) | Peatland microbial communities from SPRUCE experiment site at the Marcell Experimental Forest, Minnesota, USA - June2016WEW_7_100 | ecosystem: Environmental > Terrestrial > Soil >... | reverse complement strand
TTCTGCTTCTTTTACTTCTTCAGGGTTCATCGGATTAACGAAACCGTGTGTAAAGGAATTGAAAGCCGTTAAAACGCCTCCTCCAAAAGGTAGTGCGACCGTTCTGCTTGGCGAGTATCCCGAGTATCCGAAGTCGAATAGCCTGATGAACTTCATTGTTTCTCTGTTATAATCTAAGGGGTTGCCCACAATCACTCCTCCCTTAATGAAAACGAATAGCCTCGCGTACGCTGAAGTCATGGATCCGACGAATGGTCTAAAACATGAGCCATCGTCGACTGAAATCTCCGATAAATCTTCTATCTTCTGTTTTACCCATTTGTTGCTGGAAAGCTCTAGACACTGTAATCCAGTAAAATTGCCGATGCATGATGTGTCAAAACATGCCGTGTCAAGGAAGAGTGTGCCCTTGACACCTGGGTCCTGGCTAATCAACTGGGTCTCCCCACTTTTTCTATCGAGAGAAAATATGCCGAGGTTCTTGTGTCCGTCAGCTCTTGCTAGCAATAGCTTATCGTCGACAGGGTTGTACACTATCTCAGAGACCTCTCCTGCCCATTCAGTAGAGTCATGTATGCTATCTTTCCAAACTAGGCGGACCTTTTTTTCTTTTGTATCATATTCGTGGACGTGGCTGTATTTGTTGACAAATGATATCGCTCTCTTTTCACCAGATCGGTCGTAAACTGCAGGCGCATGTATCCATCCGCCGAAGTATATCTGATCGTCAACCGTGTCAACGGCGTTGTACGTGTCACCTCCTGAGACAGGGCTTGGTCCAATCAGGTTGTAACTATATACTTTGTCTCTTTCTGCGTCAACAAAATGGGCCTCACCTTCAAATGACAGGTTGAAGTATAAAGTACCCTTATAGTACCTCAGACCGAATACTCCCCCGGATCCCCATTCAGGACCGTATCGAGGAGGAAACCTATGCAACCTTGTTAACAAATTATATTCCATTACGTTATCGTCTCCAACTAAACCCTTTCCATATAAAAAGTATTTTCCTTAGGAAAAAAGAAACTCAAAGCTTAAATATTGTATACATTATTCACAACCTATGTTTTCAACTACTAATGGGGAAGCTGCAAAATCATTTTTTCATTTTGGCTTAAAGGTCTTGCATAGGAAGGGGTGAAAGTTTTGGTAAAGTTTAGGATAGTTGTAACCGCTCCGATGAGAGAAGAAGGAGTGAGGCTGCTAGAAAGGGAAGCTGAGCTAAAAATCTTTCCGAAGCCGCCGAGTGAGGAGGAGTTGGTAGAAGCTGTTAAGGATGCCGACGCCCTACTTGTAACCTTAAATGTTGAGAGAGCTACTAGGAAGGTTATTGAATCAGGACCTAAGCTGAAGGTTATCGCAAGACATGGTGTAGGATTCGATAACGTGGATTTAGAAGCAGCTGATGAAAGGGGGATCTGGGTGACTACGGCGCCTGTCCTTAACGAGACTGTTGCGGATCAGGCCTTTAGTCTTCTCCTAACGTCGGCAAGAAGGATCTGTGAAGCAAATTACTTCGTCAAATCGAAGCGTTGGACTGTTAGAGATCCGATGCTGTTTACGGGAACCGATGTCTGCGGGAAAACTCTTGGTATCATAGGCTTAGGTAGAATAGGCGTCTGCATCGCTGAAAGAGCTAAAGGTTTCAAGATGAAACTCCTATATTACGATATTGTTCGAAAGGATGAGATTGAAAAAAAATTTGGCGTAGAATTTGAACCCTTGGAAACACTTTTACGCGATTCCGATTTCGTTACCATTTCCTGTGCGTTGACGGAACAGACGAAGGGGTTGATCGGTGAAGAAGAATTAAAAAAGATGAAGGACACCGCTTTCATAATAAACGTCGCTCGGGGGCCTATAATAGATCACAGCGCGCTTGTGAAGGCTTTGAAGGAAAAATGGATAGCTGGAGCAGGAATCGATGTCTTTTACAAAGAGCCTCTTCCACTCGACGACCCAATTATAGAATTAAAGAACGTTTTACTCACACCTCACCTAGCTTCAAATACGATCGAGTGCAGAAAAAGGATGGCGGTGACAGCGGCAGAAGAGATATTAAGGGTTCTTCACGGAGAGAAACCATTATTCCCTGTAAATTCACCTTTTACTAAAAAATAATTTAAGAAACACTTTGATTTTAAGATAGTTATGGCTTTAAGGGAAATTCTGAACTATAGCGTTAAATCGACTCTTTACACCATATGACAACCCTTTGTACAAGGCTTTAGGGGAAAAGTGAATATTCTGAGCCTGTCTTGATGTCCTTGAAAAGGAGCCGCCTGAGCCTGACAATCCTTTGTTCAAATTGGACAACTTAATTATAACACCTCATACTGCAGGGTCGAGCATAGAGACTTTCATGAAATGTGACTCGATGTTGGAGCTGCAGATAGGGTAGGCGCTATGGGGTGCAATTCCAAAGTTCGCCCTCAACCCTGAAGCCATAAAATTTAGGAAGTAGTCGCCGTTGCTTCCAAGCAATTATTAAGCTCAAACTGGGTTTTTGGTTGAGATCAAAGTTTGAAGGTATTCGGGCAATGCACTATATGTGATTTTGGTCCTTGAACCTATATAGACCGCGCGTAAATCCTGAACGTTAGTGCCTCTTGCGCCTGTAAACAATAGGTCCTCAAGTTTTTTTAGAACGTAATATGAGTTATGATTGTCAAGTTCATTAAAGATATCTAAACCCATTTTGCTAGCTTTTCCAAGGGTGTAACCATCAGCAATCGCTCCAGCTGCGTCTGTAGGCCCGTCTGTTCCATCAGAATCTATTGAAGCAACCACTATGTTTTTACTTTCCGCAATTCTAGTTGCTGCTGATAAAACAAATTCCTGATTTCGCCCACCTAAACCCTTTTTATCACCTACCTTTACAATGAGCTCTCCTCCGCATATCAGAACACAAGGTGGCTTCAATGGCCTCCCGTAGTTTTCGACCTCCTGAGCCATATATGCGAAAGTCTCCCCTACTTCCTTTGCTCCTATATCGCTTAGGCTCGAAGCTACTATTGTTGCATTTATACCCAGCTCTTTTGCTTTCTTTTCTGCTGCTTGTAGCATATATTCGGGACTTATCACCCTGAAGTGGTAATGTCTTTTCTTTCGAAGTTCTTCAAGACTTAAAGTAGCATACTTCGGGTTTGCTTTATCTAGGTAATCTCTGACAGATTGCGAAACTCTTTCCCAGAGACCGTACTTCTTTAAGATATTTTTTGCTTCCACATACGATCCATGTCCCTGAGTTGGCCTCACATTGACTTTGATGCCAGGTGGTCTCTCAAAAACTCCCAGCACTATAAGGGTTGCTTCACCAACGTATCTCTTTTCACGACCTCTAAGAATTACTAGATTCCATCGAACAGTATTAGTTTCCCACATAGAAGCGCCCATTTCGAAATAGAGCATTCTTGTGACATCTTTCACATCCTCTAACGTTAGTCCAGGTCCTGGTAGCGTCATCAGCGCCGATGACCCTCCCGACTCAGAAAAAAACACCAAGTCACCTTTCTTCGCTTTTTTCAATATCGTTAAAATTCTCTTAGAGCCCCTCACACAGTCTTCGTCAGGGAGAGGGTGGCCGCCAAAAGTCACTTTGATCCTTCTCAGCTGTTTTGGCTCACCCTTCTTTGCATTTATATATCCTTCCGTTATCAGGTCACCGAGAATATCTTCTAAGGCTTTAGCTTGCCTTTGGGCAGCTTTACCGCCTCCTATCACATAGATTTTTCCTATTTTTGACAAGTCAAATACCAAAGGCTTCTTTATCGGCTTATCATCGGATGTTGAGCCTACGATCTCCTCGCAACCGATCATTAATTTTTTTCCTTTAAGATTAATCAGCTTTCGCACGTTGTCGTAGGGGTCTGAGGCTTGAAGCCCTGCCTCGAGAATGTCTAAAATAATCTTCCTTCCCCTAGTATTACCGTGTGATGCAAGTTTATCGAAGTTGTTAATTATCGAAGGCATTAAATATGTCGTTGGTGTCCAACAACTCTCATATATTATTCTTACGATTGGTTTTAATGATTGTCGTCAACTCCTCAAGGAATCTATCGTTATCATTTCTTGAGCCGATTGTCACTCTCAGACAATTTTTAAGGTTTCTCGTACCGCTTAAGTTTCGAACGCTTATTCCCTTCTTCAACAACTCTTTGTGTACAAAGTCCGCACTAACGTCGGAGAGTTTAAAGAGTATAAAGTTGGCAGTACTAGGGTATGGGTTAACATTACTAATTGACTTTAAAATATTAAAGCATCTTTCCCTTTCACTTATCACTTCGTTAACCCACTTTTGCATCTGTTTGATATCGGATAAAGCTATCAGCGCCAATTCTATCGAGGTAACACTTAGTGAATTTGGGGGCCTTACGTAGTTAAATTTGTCAACTGTCTTCTGATCTGCCAGAATGTAACCTATTCTTTCACCAGCGAGAGAAAAGGCTTTAGAGAGGGTCCTAATAATCACAACGTTTTCATACTCTTTTATTAATTTCACGGCAGACTTACCACAATATTCGAAGTATGCTTCGTCAATTATGATAGCGCACTTTATTTCTTCTGCTAATCTTCTTATATCATCTACTTCCATCAGAGTTCCCGTAGGATTGTTGGGATTACTAAGGAAAACAGCAGAAACTTTCTCTTTTTTTCCGACATGAATTATCTCATTTACATCGTCCCTGAAGGGTGGTTCACTTTTTCTGTCCACTTCAAGAACTTTTGCGCCTGCTATCTCCGATGCGACCCTAAACATAGGATATGAGGGGGCTGAAAGAATTATTTTGTCTTCGCACTCTAGAAATGTCTTAACTATTATATCTATCGCTTCGTCCGCACCTTTAGTCATCACGATATTATCCAAATCCACTTTGACGTATTTCGTAATTGCTTGAGTTATTTCTGAATATTTTGTATCAGGATATTGATTCACAGGTACGTTAACCAAATTTTTAGCTAATTTTTTGAGCCATTTTTTTGGGGGGAAAGGAGAAGTGTTTGTATCAAGCCGTAAAACCCTTTCAACCGGGATGTTTGCTATACCCGCAATTTCACGAGGTGAAATTTCCCATTCATAAGGCGCAAACCTGTTAAAAACTTCTCTAACCTTCATATTTTAGGGTTATAATTTCTACTTAATGTATTTAACCTAAAAAAGTGCTTAGCCAGCAGGTAATAATTTTGGTGTTCAATTTTTAATAACTAGGTTTTATCTGTAAACACTATTTAGCCTACACTTAAACTTATTTTAATAAATATAGATTGGTTTACGGTAAAGATTGTGTTTGTTAAACTCAATATATCTAAAAAGACAACTAAGTATATCATTTTATAAATAATGATGTTATGTAACCCGGAACCTGTTCACGTTGATTTTGTTTCATACCTCCAACATATACGATGCGAAGGTCTTGAACATTTGTTCCCCTTGCGCCAGTGAAGATAAGATCTCCCAATTTGGATAAAGCATTAAAGCTGTTATGATTATCGAGATCTTCCATTATATTAATTTCTTCTTTTTCAGCCCTTTCTACTGTAAAACCGTCTACAATGCCGCCAGCTGCGTCTGTAGGTCCGTCTGTTCCATCAGAATCGCATGAGGCAATAACAATATTGCTACTTCCAGCCAACCTGGAAGCTGTAGAGAGGACGAATTCCTGATTTCTTCCACCCAGTCCTTTCTTTTCCCCAACCTTAACAAGAAGTTCCCCGCCAGAGATTAGAACACAAGGAGCTTTAAATGGCCTGCCAAAGATTTCTATTTCTTTGGCGATATAGGCCAGCATGTTCCCGACCGCATTAGCTTCAATATCGCTTAAGCTTGAGGAAATTATCGACGCGTTAACACCTATCTCTTCAGCTCTTTTCTTGGCTGCTTCCAACATATATTCAGGCCCCATGACCCTAAAATGGTAATGAGGTTTACCATCTAATTCCCTTTTTTTTATTGGTGAATAACGGGGATCTGCTCTATCTAAATATTTTCGGACCGATTCAGGGACATCATTCCAGATGCCATATTTTTTTAATGTATTCTTAGCATCCCTATATGTTCCAACTCCTCCCACACGTCTGTTTACGTTAACTTCAACACCTAAAGGTCTCTCGTCTGTGTGAAAACAGATCATTGTAGCATCTCCAACATACCTTTCATCCTTTCCTCTAAGAATCATCAGATTCCATCTGACCGTATTTGTATCCCACATCGACGCACCCTTCTCAAAGTAAAGTTTTTTTGTGACAGCTTGGATGTCTTCCAGTTTAAGTCCAGGTCCGGGTAAAGCCATCAATGCTGAGCCTCCTCCAGATTCTGAAAAGAAGACGATGTCACCTTTCTTTGCCTTTAACTCTATCTCCATGATCCTTTTTGAGCCTCTGACACCGTCTTCGTCTGGTAAGGGATGTCCTGCAAGAGTAACCTCAATTTTCTTGAGTTGAACCTCCTCTCCCTTTTTAGCATTAATGTGTCCTTCAGTGATCAGATTTCCAAGGACATCTTCTATCGCTTTAGCCTGTCGTTGAGCGGCTTTTCCTCCGCCAACGACATAAATGTTATTTATTTTGGATAAGTCAAAAACAAGCAGTGACCTAATATTTCTGCCATCCGATGTAAAAAAAGACAACCCTGGTCGACCAATAATCAATTTTTTATTTCTCAGTTTGATCAATTTCTTCGTGTTAAAGTATGGGTCGGAGGCCTGAAGTCCTGATTCGATAATTTCTAAAACAGTTTTTCGCCCTGAAACGTTGCCATGTTGTAGAAGTTCCAAAGAATTTTTTATTATCAATGTCCTCTGAACACTCAGCATTCTGCGAGAATCACAAATATATTAAACTTGTGCGTTACTATACATAATCATTTCCTTTTATTTAATTTGACAAATTTTCCGGATGGAGCGATAAGCTGCTCAAATTGTTCATGTTCAATATATTTCTAGGAACTTTTTTATAACTTCTCCCCTATTCTTCTATTGATTCTTTCCCTATATTGAAATACAAAAACTACCGTTGCGTTGCTTAGATTGGCTTTAAAGAAGTCTCCAAGTATAACTTTAGCCTTATTTCCTATTAGAAATTTGCTTACGAAGTATTTGATAGGCTCGATTTCAATCCCCGTTATGTTATCGCAAGTCTTAGACGCTTCTCTAATTATGTCACCGAACCCAGAACCAAGATCGTAAAAAATGTCATATTAATTTAAAAATGGAGGAAGGTGATTTCCATCACACTAGAGACCCAACTGTTACACCAAGAGCTCAATCAGTCGTTTTCCTTTGTCCATTATGTCATAGAAGATATGGACACAGACGAGTAACTATTAAACATGAATATTTAATGGGACCAGAGTATGAGACAAAAGTAATTAGGCAAAGAGTTGTAAGAAAGCCGAAAAGTAAGACTAAGACTAAGAGAGTTGCTATTAGAAGTCTTCTTGGTGATGTTATAGGATATAGAACAATTAAGATTAGAAAAAAAGAAGAGAAAAGTAAAACAAAAAGGGAAAGTCGTTAAAAGGAAAGCAAAGAGGATGAAAAGAAGAAGCAGACGTCGATAAGACTATGGATTAGTTAGTTGACTTTAGACTTCTCTGTTTGATAAGTTCATTCACTAACTTTGTTTGTTCTTTTGACATCTTCTCCATTTCATTAAACCTATTCTCCCAGCTTTTCTTCTCAGCTTAAAACCTTTCCTTTTCCTTTAGGAAGGCTTGAGCTTCCTCGTCTATCTTTCCCTCAAGCTTTCAGATTAATATACCCAAAAATGTTCGGGAAATATTTAATTATGACAAGCTCATATTAGTTATGATTAATATGGTAGAAGAAGAATGTCCAAACTGTAAGGAGAAAATTTCAGTTCAAGACAATATTGTAGTGAAGAAGATCGGTGGTAAAACAATGAAGTTCTGCTCCCTGGCCTGCGCTGATGCCTATAAGGAAGTGGGAAAGAAACGTGAAGAATCAACAAAAGAAAAAAAAGACCCGATCGTTAAAGGCTTTTGGTCGGATCCAACAGTGTAGAATTTGGGGATGGAAAAGTCTCGAAATTGGAAATTGAACATTTTCTCCTTCTTTTTGATGGAAATAAAGCGTACAATTCAAAAGACAATAACTCTTTGATTGGGATATCTGGAAAACTTTATGTCATTGGCGATTTTTATAAAATGGGATACTTGGTTTTGGTTTTCTTTTTTTGATTCTGTTTTAACCGTGATAGGTAAATATCCTATAGAGCATTTTAGAAGGCTTTAAAAATCGTTTCATGTGTTTAGAGCATTAAATCTTAATAATCAAAATAAAAACAGTTAACTGTTTTATTAAGAATATAATGTGTTATAAGATTTGGTTATCTATTTAAAAAGACACTTAGCCGAATATGCCTCCAAAGCCTTCTAATGATTTTTCACTTTCCTCATTCAACTGTTTGAGCACCTTCTCTTTTTCTTCACCCGTAACTTCAATTCCCATATCCTTTGAAAGTTCTAAGGCTTTCTTGCATTGTTTTTCGTCACCTAACACCCTTATATAAAATCCGGCACTTTTTCCAAAGGAAGCAGCTTCGTGTACGATGATATTTGATCTAGAAACAATATCATCTCCAAAAAGAGCCTGTTTAAGTTTTTCATTATTTTTTTGTTCAACGTATAAAACGATTTCCATTCCACTCAAAAAGGCTTCACATCTTATTTATATAAGTATTAAACTCTCATCGTGAAAATTGTTGAAGATAAATTTATATCACAGACGTGTTTGCAAAATTTGATGTAGATGATCGGTTGGGGTAAAGCTTTTTGGAATGGATTCATAATATTTCTTTGGGTCGCTCTATGGGCGATAATTGGTGCCCTGATTTTTATATTTCTTAGCGTCTCTATTTTAGCAAGTTTAGTATCCAGAATCGGAAATCTAGGCAACCTTAACAGCACTCAAATTGTTACGCAAGTGCAACCTATTATTCAACAATATGCCGGTCCTATCTTATTGATCTTTATTTTTGTTGGCTTTTTTGTCGGCGTAGCCACTTTTGCCTCGGTTGTAAAGGTAATTTCCAATACTGTTATAGAAGAGGTAAAAAAGTCCCAGATGATTCAAACCGTCCAAATACCACCTCCACCTCTACCTCCAATGGCTCAGATTCAACAACCTAAAAAAGGACAATCTGATAATGGAGAGCAGAAATAGTTTCCTTCATATTTATATATATAAACTTAGATGTTGCTTATGTGCCTAAGCAACCTCATAGGATGGTTTTGGGTGTATTAGATGAAAATGCGTATATCATTTTAGGTTCATTAGATGGTTCAATGAAATCTTTCCCAGATATTTTGGATAAAACAAACCTACCAAAATCATCGCTTTATGTAACGTTAGTTAAAATGCTTGGGAACGGCCTTGTTATTAGGGAAGGTGTCTTATACAAAACTACGAACAAAGGCGTTTTGATATATAAAACATTCCATGACATTGTAAGCGGAGTTCCAGCACCACAAACAAATTACGTGCCAAAAGAAATTGAACCCAAAGTGTCAGCTCTAGGCAAGTTATTTAACGGCATCAAAAAAATCTTCAGCTAATTTTCTATTAAGACAATTTTTTTCTCTAAAATTTAAAAGTTTATATTAGGAATAGTTTTGGATTTAAGGAGTTAAATAGAATGATAGTTCAAGGGGAAAATCAGTTAACTCCTGTAGAACCGTGAAAGTTATGTCAACGATTGTTGAGAAAATCCTGGCAAAATCGTCGGGAAAGAAAGAAGTCTCCTCAGGAGACTTTGTTACATCAAATATTGATGTCGTATTCGCGCACGACGGCACAGCGTTGCTCGCCATCGAATCAATGGAAGAGCTGGGAATCAAGAAGGTTTTTGACCCAACTAAAGTCGTCTTCTTCATAGACCATGCAGCACCTAGTCCATCTCCACAGATTTCGAATATTCACGTTTCTTTAAGGAAGTTCGCAAAACAGCAAGGTTTGAAACTTTTTGATATCGGTTCAGGTATCTGTCACCAAGTTTTACCTGAAGAAGGGTATGTTAAACCGGGAAATGTCGTTATAGGGGCGGACTCCCATAGTGTAACACACGGCGCTTTCAACGCCTTTGCGACAGGCGTCGGCAGCACTGATGCAGCTTTAGCGATGGCAACGGGGAAGCTCTGGTTTAAGGTGCCAGAGACCGTCAAGATCACTGTTGATGGAAAGCTTCGGAACATGGTTATGTCAAAGGACATCGTTCTTCAGGTTCTGGGTGCGGTTAAAGCAGATGGACTAACCTATGAAGCTGTCGAATATCACGGCTCTTGCATAGATGGACTTTCCGTTGATGGCAGGATGACAATCGCTAATATGGCAGTCGAGATGGGCGCAAAAGCATGCCCTATGGAACTTAATGAAAAAACAGAATCTTGGCTTAAGAACAGAATAGTCAGCTTTGAAGCTATTAAATCTGATAAGGAAGCCAAATATGTTAGAGAGCTATACTTCGATGCTGGAAAGCTTGAACCGATGGTGGCAGCACCCTCGAATGTTGATAACGTTAAAAACGTAACTGAGGTCGAGGGTTTGGAAGTTGACCAAGTGTTCATAGGCAGTTGCACAAATGGACGAATTGAAGACATTAAGGTTGCTACAAAAATCCTTGAAGGAAAACATGTTAAAGTAAGGTGTATCGTAATTCCTGCCTCAAGGAGGCTTTATTTGGAAGCTCTGAAAGATGGCTATCTTCAGAAACTTGTAAGTGCAGGGTGCACTGTTGGTCCGCCGACTTGTGGTCCATGTATTGGAGCTCATATGGGGCTTCTAGGCGAAGAAGAAATCGCCGTGTCCACTAGTAATAGAAACTTTACAGGAAGGATGGGGGCAAGTACATCAAAGATATTCCTAGCTAGTCCGGCAACGGCAGCTGCAACAGCCTTAGAGGGCAAGATAACTGATCCAAGGAAATATGGTGATGTTACATGAAAATAACAGCGACATGCGTTAAATTAGGTGACCATATAAACACTGATTTGATAATATCTGGGAAATACAAATATAGGACGCAGGTCATAAGTGAGCTTACGAAGTTTGTTTTCGAAGACCTTGACCCTAAGCTCAGGGATAGAATGGCTGTCGGCAGTGTTATAGTTGCGGGCAAAAACTTCGGTTGCGGGTCTAGCAGGGAGCAGGCTCCTAGAGTGCTTAAAGCAGCTGGTGTGAAAGCCGTAATAGCAGAATCCTTCGCAAGGATATTTTTTAGAAATTCAGTGAACGTTGGTCTACCAACGGTTGTTGCGTCATCCAAGTTTATCGAAAATGTGAAGGATGGAGATGTGCTTTCAATTGACTTAGCTGAAGGTAGAATAACTGATGAAAAAATTAATTTAATCGATCAAATAAAACCTTATCCTCAATTCATGCTAGAAATAATTACTGAAGGAGGAATCGCTGACTATTATCGGAAGTATAAAGTGTTCCCTTGGGACAAAGGACTGCATTGACTGAATCCCTATAGGGGGCAACATTTTACAAGGAGCACCTTTGCACTTGTTTTACACATGAAATCTTAACATTTAATTATAAACCCAAAACAAAGTTTACCCAACACTCCCATCTGATTGACTTTTTCTTAAACAGTGTTGGATAAACTAAGTGTAGAAATAAATTCAAGAATTAAATTACAACTACTTGAAAATTCGGAATATTAAGTCGGTTGTAAACTCAAGAGGTTTAACTAGTAACCTAATACCATTGAGTCCAAGGTGTTTCATGATTTTAAACAGAGCTAGACTCTTCACGATAGCGAATTTGAGCTTTATTTCAAAGTCTAATTTTTTCAATAGCTTCTATCATGTTTAAAAAAAGTGCAGTCGATTAGGTTAACTGAAATATTATTGATCAGATAAGCTATATAACCTAATCATAATGTTCAAAACCTGAAGGTAAAGCTATCGCGGCTTGGACGAAAATAGGTGTAAACCAGAGTCACGGCTGCCAACTTGAATTTTTCACCCTATTTTCTGAAAACATTTCTGTGAGTAAAAGAGAAAGCTTGTAAGGTTTTGACAGAAATCAAATATTATACCTTCTACAAGAATAAACCTTTTTTCTTTAAACCTTTCACAGAATCATTAGTCTGGGATTTAGTCGGCAGCAGCGTAAACGCTAAATTGAACTTCAATAAAACTTTTTGTAAGTTATTTGGTTATCTCAATGTCGATAAATATGTAAAGATTTATATATATTTTAAAGAACACTTTTAAAACATGAGTATTAAAATTGATGTCAGAAACGTTCTTAACGAAATGGTCGGTGAAGAATATGACCTATCTAAGAAGCTTCATAAACTTGCCGACCAAATAGATAGCAACGTGATTAAGTCTCTTATCCAAGTAACAGCTTTAGATTCCGAGAAGCATTCTAACCTCTATCTATCTGCAATAGATCTTCTAGACAAAGAAAGGAAGATGGTGCCTGAAAGTGACATTGAAAAAATCCAGGAAGAAATCGACTTTCACATCAAAAATGAGGCACATCTTTACGACGGAGTTAAAAAGATAATACAATCTGTTGACGATTATAGGTTAAAGATGATACTTAATATAATACTAGAAGATGAAGGTAAACATCACAGGATATTTCAGGAGCTGAAAAACGCGATAATGTCAAAAGAAGCACTTACAGAAGATGTTGTATGGGATATGGTCTGGAAAGATGCGGTGTTACACGGTGGACCTGGCGGGTAAAAATCTTTGGCTTGAAATTTATCAATAACATACACCGTACTTAGTGGGAAAGAGAGTTCCGATAGAATTTGTGTAAATTAGGTGTTCTATAGTGCGTTGTCGATGTCTTCCTTCAAATCCTCAACATCTTCGAGACCTACAGACAATCTTATAAGATTCTCAGTTATGCCCAGCTCCTCTCTTACCTCAGGTTCCATGCCACGCGAAGCGCTTAGAACGGGGTATGTGGCCAGTGATTCTACGCCACCGAGGCTCGGAGATGCTTTAACGATCTGTAGGCGCATAAGAAATCTTAAAACCTCGTCCTTTGCTCCCTTAATCTTAAAGCTTAAAACACCGCCATACGCCTTCTCTTCGAACAACCTGTTCGCGACATCGAGGTAAGGGCTGTTCTTTAATCCTGGATAATAAACTTCTTCAACTCCCCTATGATTAAGCAAATATTCAGCTAGCTCCTTCGCCGTCTTCGATTCCTGCATGAACCTGATCTTTAAAGTTGGCAGGCTTCTTATCATAAGGAAGGCTTCAAAGGGGTTCATTATATTGCCTATTTTCTTACGCCAGTCAAAAAGCTCTAAGATGCTCTTCGAATCTGATGCGATAGATCCTCCGATTAGGTCATTGTGTCCACCTATGTACTTTGTTAAGCTGTTCATCGAGATCCATGCGTTGTGTTTAAGCGGTTTTAAAAGTAAAGGTGTAGCGAAGGTGTTGTCAACTAAAAGTTTTGCACCTACCTCTAGACATCTTTTGGCGATTTCATCAACGTCCACAACCTTTAGCAGAGGGTTCGTAATTGTCTCAATAACAACCATTTTGACGTGCTTATCAATTGAATTAACTAAATCATCGGTTTCGGGACCAGCTAAAATTGTTTTAATACCGTATTTACCCATGTCTCTCGCTAGTTGCTGCGTTAAACCGTAGCTCTCCTTTGTTATCAAAATTGTGTCATCTGAAGATAGATAGCTAAGATAAACAGTTAATATCGCCGCCATGCCACTGTTAAAGGCTAAAGCATCTTCCCCTTGTTCAAGTTTACAAAGTGCCTTCTCAAAAGCGTTAACAGTCAAATTTTCTTCTCTAGAATATTTAAGATCAACGTTCCTTTCAGTTTTTCTTTCCTTTCCAGTAACTCTGTCGAACTGTTCCCATATTGCAGTCATATATATAGGAACCTTGAAAAGGCCTTTTTCGACTTCATAAAAGTCGTGACCGTGCACGCTTTCCGTTGAAAAACCCTTGTACTTCTTATTGTTTTTATTTGTACTCTTTTTTTCTGAACCCATCGTCTGATGTGGCAGAGAACGCTGAAATAAATGTTTTACCATCTATAATACAGGTTGTATTAACTAAAAAATTGATATAATCGAAAATCCTGTTTAGTTATAATATATTTCATAGAAAATTTCTACACTATATTTATATACACTTTATTTATGAGATGTTGGCGTGGTTAGCTGATGGGTGGTTTAGTTCATAATAGCCTATGAACTTTGTGTAACACTAAGAAATTTTATTGAAGATAAGGATAAAAAGGAATCAAATAATTTAGCGGTCTGGAAGGTGTTATTTTTTGTCTAGAATACTTTTTGCTATACCAAAAGGATCACTTGAAAAGTCAACCTACGACTTTCTTGAGAAAGCGTTTATTAGAATATACGGAAAAGAACGAAGCTATCGCCCCACATCCGATGACTCTGAGATAAAGTTTAAGATTCTAAGACCTCAGGAAATACCTATCTACGTTTCCGACGGTCTTTATGACATCGGAATAACAGGCCTTGACTGGGTTCAAGAAACTAAAGCGCGTGTAAAAGTTCTTTTAAATTTGGAGTATGGTGCTGTAAATCTTATGATAGCGGTTCCAAAAACAATTAACGTAGATTCATTCGAGAAACTTCTTGAATCATATCATGCTTCCGATAAGATCATTAGAATATCGACGGAGTACCCATCATCCGTGTCTCGGTATATATCTGATCTCAGAGAATATAAAAAACTCTACGGCAGAGAGAAACCAATTATTGTAACACCATGGTGGAAGACCGGTGATAACAAGCACGTTCAAGTCTACCTTTCTTTCGGTGCCACAGAAGCTAAACCTCCAGAAGAAGCTGATGCAATAGCTGATGTGTCAGAAACTGGTACGACTTTAGAACAAAACGGATTAAAACCCATAGATGTAATAGTTAGGTCTAAAGCGGTTCTAATCGCTAACAAAGCTTCTTTAAATGATCCAAATAAAAGAGAAAAGATCTACGATGTGGTTGCGCTCTTTAGGGGTGTAATTGAAAGCAGCAAGAAGCTGCACATATTTGTCAATGTTGAAGAGGGTAAACTACAGGAGCTTATCAGTCTGCTTCCTGGGCTTAAAGGTCCAACGATAAGCCCCCTTTCTAAGCCCGGTTGGTATGCTGTCAACACCATCATTAACAGGTCTGATTACATAAGATTGCTACCTAAACTTCGAAAAGTGGCTCAAGGTCTTGTAGTACACGAGCCCCAACTGATAATGCCGCTTGAGGATATCGCCAAAGAAGAAAACGGTGGAAAATGACATGAAATTCTTCAAACTAGCTAAGAACGATATAGATCATGTACTAAATGAAGTAAGAAAGAAATCTGATTTGGATATTGAACTTGACAAAAAGGTTGTGGAAATAGTGGACGATGTTAGAAAAAGGGGTGATAATGCTCTGATAGAATACACAAGGCAATTTGATGGCATATCTTTAAGGCAAAATTTGCTTCGAATTACTCAGGAAGAAATACAACAGGCTTATAGAAAGGTAAATGAAAAAGAGGTTCGAGCGCTATATACCTTAAAAAAGAACATTCAGAAATTAGAAAAAAAAACAAAGGATAGACTGAACATAACACTTAAAGCTAATGGTTTCATTATTCGTCAGACAACAAGACCTATCCGTAGTGTGGGATGCTATATCCCCGGTGGGAAGGCATCGTATCCAAGTACACTATTGATGACCGTGGTTCCGGCCAAAGTAGCCGGTGTAGAAAGAACAGTTGTTGCAACACCGCCAAATAAACTCACTCCATTGATGCTTGTTGCCTCCGATATCGCGGGTGCTTCAGAAGTTTACCGGATCGGAGGTGCGCAGGCTATCGCAGCCCTTGCATACGGCACAGAGACAATAGCGCCAGTTGATAAGATAGTTGGTCCCGGTAATGCTTATGTTACAAAAGCTAAAACAATAGTTACAAGAGACGTTCAAGTAGACATGCCAGCTGGGCCTACAGAAATAATAATCTATGCAGATAGTGGAGCCGATGCTAAGTCTATCGCTCTAGATTTAATATCTCAAGCGGAACATGGAACAGACTCTGTTTGCGGGCTCATAACCTGTTCCCAAGAGCTGGCTGAAAAAGTAGTGAGTGAGGTATCAAAGATAATTGGGACCGTGGACCGTAAAGAAATAGTCACAGCAGCTCTCGAAGGCAAGGGATTTGTTATCGTTGCTGATGGCGTAGATACCGTAGTTGATTTCGTTAACGGTTTTGCCCCTGAACACTTTGAAGTAATTTCAAAAGATTTTAATCGAATCGTAGACAAAATTGGAAATGCCGGAGTGATCATAGTTAATTCGTCGAGTGTTGTGACGGACTATTTCGTAGGAGTAAATCATGTTCTTCCAACTGACTGTTACGCGTTAAATCGAGGCGGATTAAACGTGTTAGACTATATTAAGTTGGTTAGAGTGGTCATAGCGTCGAAGTCTGGGATCGTTAAATCGTTACCAACGATCAAGACGTTAGCTTCCTCAGAAGGACTAACTAACCATTTGAAGTCAATAGAATATTTAGTGGGAAGAAAATGATGCTTAACAGGGTAGTAGCTGATAGGCTCGAAAACTTGAACAAGTACGAATTCTATCCCATGGAAGACGTGGAAAATGTAATTCTAAGGCTTAATGCTAACGAGAATTTTCTTATGGACAGAGATCTTCTAAGAAGATTAGCTGAAGAAGTGCTTAATGAAGTTGATTTAAGGCTCTACCCAAATATAGAAAACGTTGAATTAATTAAGGTTCTCTCAAGGTTTCTAAATTTGGGTGAAGACAGTATTACTGTGGGTTCTGGAGAAGATCAGCTCATCGACATACTGCTTAACATTTTTGCCCCGGAACAAAAAATTGTCTCAATCTTCCCCACCTTTCCAGTTTATCGCTATAGGACAATTTTTAATGGAGGTGAATATGTAGCTGTGCCACTTAAACCAGATTTCTCTTTGGACCTCGATAAATTTGTTCAAGAAGGACAGGGGGCCACATTAGTCATACTTTGTTCACCAAATAATCCAACAGGCAATCAGTTTCCCATAGAGATTGTAAGAGAAGTGGTTAACAGACTTGACGGTCTCGTAGTCGTCGATGAAGCATACGTTGATTTCGCAAAATACTCCGTTTATTCTTTGATTAATGAATATAAAAATCTTATTGTATTGAGAACTTTCTCGAAGTCGTATGGCTTAGCTGGATTGAGAATAGGTTACATGATAGCTAACCCCAAAATATCGAAGCCGATCTCAACTGTTGCTCAGTTAACATACCCCATCGTAAACTTCTCTGCTAGAATCGCCATCAAGCTTCTTCAAAACAGAAAGATCATAGAAGATGCGGTCGATAGACTTAAGGTTGAAAGGGAAAAACTCTATAACGACCTTAAATCGGTGGGGGTTGAAGCCTACAAATCAGAGGCGAACTTTATACTTTTCCGCTCTCCTATTGACCCTGACAAATTCTATAATCAATTGTACGATAAGGGCGTAATGATTAGGAACATTGGGAAGATATTCGGCGAACACTATTTTAGAGTTACAGTCGGAACAGGTGAAATGAACCAAACTTTTTTCAAACTAGTGAAGAAGATTGTCAGTCAATAACTATTTAGAAATCAGACTGAGCAAGGGGAGAGCATTGTTGCTTAACAGGAGCTTGGGTAAACTAAATTCAGCTAATCACCTAGTATTTGATTGCGATGGCGTTCTCGTTGATTCAAGAAATTCGTATGACTCCACGATAATTGAAGTTCTCAACTACATTTTTAGGCCCCTGAGGAAAAAATCACCTATAGATCGAACGCAGATTGAAAAATTGAGGGAAAGCGGGCTCTATAACAACGAGTGGGATGCTGTATACGCCTTGACAGTCTTCATTTTTTCACAGCTGTCAAGGGAATCGGCAAAAGCAATCCTATTTTGGTTGAAATGTGGCGGGTTTAATCAGGCGAGCGAAGAAATAAACGAGAAGTCATTGCAGTTACAATTTAAGACTTTCCTCAGCTCTCTTAAAACTGATCCGATCTCTGATGTAGACAAATACGCAATATCGACATGTAATAAAAAAGGAACTTTGGATGAATTCCAGCAATTAATAGAAGAACTCGGTGTACCATTAAATCCTTCAAAGAGTTCACTCGTTAAACTTTTCGATTCGATATACTATGGTAACAAAATTTATAAGAAGATCTATGGCTCAAGACCTATATTGACTAGGGAAGGACTAATTGGAAATGAGAGAGCGGCGGTAAACGAAAAATCATTTAAAAAGCTTGGAACAGATATCGGTTTACCTTTTTTTATGCTTACAGGGCGTTCAAGAATTGGCGTAGAACATGTTTTAGGATCTCTCATAGAATATTTTGACCTTGATTCTTCAATCTTTATAGAGGATGTTGTCAGACGAGACAACAAAAAGGCAATTCCGATGAAAAAACCTTCTCCTTTACCGCTTCTAAATTTAGCTGGAAATTCTGTTACATTATATGTCGGTGACTCATCTGAGGATGTTCTAATGGCTAATAACGCAAAAAAAAGTTTAACTCAAATTATGTTTGCAGGTATAACAGGACTCAAGGAAGATCCTTTGGCTGTCGAAAAATTCTTTATAGAGCAAGGCGCAGATTTGATTGTGAAGTCAGTCGATGACCTCGCAACGTTATATACAAGGGGATTTACGGTGACATAACATGAGAACTTCAACTGTTGAGAGAAAAACCAAAGAAACTGAAATCAAGATAAAGTTGAACATAGATGGGGATGGTAAAACCAACATAGACACCAGTATAAGATTTTTAGACCACCTTCTTTGTGAGCTTGCTGTTCACAGCTATATTGACCTCGAAATTAAAGCAAAAGGTGATCTAAGTCATCACATAGTTGAGGATGTCGCGATAACGTTAGGGGAAGCGTTAAGACAAGCGCTTGGCGACAGGAATGGTATTAAGAGGTTTGGGTATTCAATAGTTCCAATGGACGATGCTTTGGCACTCGTGAGCATCGATTTAGTCACGCGCCAATTCTCAGATATAGAACTTGATTTATGGAGCGGACAAATAGAAGATATGGCTTCAGAAGACATACCGCATTTTATTGAGACTCTAGCGAATTCGCTAAAATTTACATTGCACGTAAATGTTCTGAGAGGCACAAACAATCATCACAAGGTCGAGGCGGTATTCAAAGGTCTTGCCCTATCTTTAAGCGAAGCATGGGAAGTAGATCGGAAACGGAAAGGTATTCCTAGCTCCAAAGGCAAGATGTAGATGAAATTTGCTGTAATAGATTATGGAGCAAGCAACATGTTTAGTCTTCTATCTTCACTTAGAAGACTCAACGTCGATGTTGATGTCATTCCAAAAAATTATGACTTAAGGAAATATTCCGCGATCATTCTTCCAGGTGTCGGAAGTTTTTCATCAGCCTGCGAAACCATGGAGAAAGTCAAAAACAAGATCATAGAAGCGATCGAAGAAGGTGTCCCCCTGCTTGGAATATGTCTTGGGCTTCAGCTCATGTTTGAACGAAGTGAAGAGGGACCGGGTGATGGGTTAGGCATATTCGAAGGTGAAGTAATTAGATTTAGCAATGGTGTAAAAATACCGCATATGGGATGGAACTCAGTTAAATTAAATAAGGACAGCATTTTACTCAATCATATATATGAACCGAGGTGGGTTTACTTTGCTCACTCGTATTATCCTGAACCAAAAGACGATTCTATTAAGACAGGTATGACATTCTATGGCTCAAAATTCACTTCAGTTGTCGAAAAGAAAAACTTGTTTGGAACACAATTTCATCCTGAAAAGTCGGGAGATGTAGGAAAAAAAATATTGGAGAATTTTATTAAGTACGTAAAGAGATGAGAAATTGGAAGTATGGCCATCAGTTGACCTAATGAAAGGAAAGGTTGTAAGGTTAGTAAAAGGTGAACAAGAGAAAATGATAGTTTACAGCGATAACCCAGTTAAAACCGCTGAAAATTGGGAGAAAATGAAGGTCGACGGCCTACACATTATAGACCTTGATGCAGCTTTAGGAATAGGAAGTAACTCTGAAGTAATTAGGAAAATTATTCAGAAATCTAATATAAAAATTCAGGTGGGAGGCGGACTACATAGCATACGGGACGTAGAAAAGATATTTGAAATAGGATCTTGCAGAGCTATTATCGGAACTGGGATATTTACAGGTCAAATTGATCACGCAGAGTTGTTAAAATTTGGTGCAGAAAAAATAATTGTTGCCATAGATCATTCACAGGGAAAGATTGTCATAAATGGCTGGAAAAAAAAATTAGCCCTTGAGCTTCAACCCACAATCCAAGGTCTTTGGAATCAAGGTTTCAGGTTATTTCTTTCAACAAACGTTCAAAGGGATGGTACACTAACAGGCCTTGATACTTCATACTTGGACCTGTTACATGATTTCTCTGAACAAATTTATGTTGCAGGCGGAATCTCTTCATTAAACGATATCAGAGTCTTGAAAAATTATAAAATCAGGGGGGTAATCCTCGGCCGAGTAATATACGATAGATTAATTGACATCTCTGACGCTTTAAAGGTGACCAGAAACGAGTGTAGCTAAAAGGATAATTCCGTGCCTAGATGTCGACAACGGTAAGGTAATGAAAGGAAAAAGCTTTGTCGACTTGAAAGTAGCGGGCGACCCTGTTGAAATGGCACTTAAGTACAGAAATGACAACGCTGATGAGATAGTCTTTTTAGATATAACAGCAACAATCGAAACAAGAAAAACTTTACTAAGCGTTGTCAAGAGCGTTGCAGAAGTTCTAGATATTCCGTTTACTGTCGGAGGTGGGATAAGAAGCATGGATGATGCATATTCAATTTTGAGGAATGGAGCCGATAAAGTGTCAATAAATACTATGGCTGTCGAAAAACCCACCATAATAACCGAGCTCGCTAACAAATATGGCAGCCAGTGTGTGGTTGTAGCTATAGATGGGAAACGCTCGAAAAGCGTGCATTCGGGCTTTGAGGTTTATACTCACGGTGCCCGCAAAGCGAGGGGAATTGATGTGAGGGATTGGGCTGTGAATGTGGAAAAGCTTGGGGCAGGGGAGATCCTTCTAACATCGATAGATAGGGATGGCTCAAAGATCGGATACGACCTTGAATTAACTTCACTTGTATCTTCAAACGTTAACATCCCGGTCATAGCGAGTGGAGGTGGAGGAAACCCACAGCATCTATATGAAGCGGTTACTATAGGGAAGGCTGACGCTGTGCTGGCCGCGTCAATATTCCATTTTAACGAGTATCCCGTGCAAGCTGTGAAAAAATATCTTGCCGACAGAGGAGTGTGTGTAAGGATTACATGAAAACATACGGAGCAGTTGAAAAAGAGGACATAGAATTTGGGGAAAACGGTCTCGTTCCTGTTGTCGTGCAAGATTTTATAACAAACAAGGTCCTTATGATCGCCTATGCCAACAAAGAGGCTGTAAACAGAACTTTAGAGACGGGATTCGGCTATTTCTGGAGTAGATCAAGGAAAAAGTTATGGATGAAAGGTGAAACATCCGGAAATCTTCTTAAAGTTGTACAGATCAGAGTAGACTGCGACAATGATACCATACTTTATATGGTCGACCCATATGGACCGACCTGTCACACAGGAAATGTTACATGTTTCTTCAGAGAAATAAGACAATCGCAAACGCTGAAAAAGAAATATGATGAAGAAATAGTCTCTGAAATAACCTCGTATTATGAAAATGCAAAAATAATTAGAAGGCGTTGGGTGAAAGACGGTTCGAGGAAGGTATACGAGTTCATATTAAATAGGATTACAAAACACGTGCCTCCCCCAAGTCCTAGAACACTGTCCTGGATAGCAAGCGAAATAAATGATAGAACTTCAGACGAAATTGATAAGGTGGTGGTGCCTGAAGTATTAGGTTTACCAATAGCTACGCTCGTAGCTCAAAGTAAAGGAAAACCTATGGCGATCATAAGGAAGAGACCTTTTGGCACAACCGACTACCTCTTAGATAAAGTAAAATATTCTTCCGGTTATGAGAAAGGAAGATACTACATATATAGTGTTAAAGCAGGCGACCGAATACTAATAATCGATGACACGATATCAACCGGAGGTACATTAATTTCTTTGATCGATACTTTCCAAAAACAGGGTGTCAAAATAATTGATGTCGCATGTATAATGGAGAAGGAAATTTATAAGGGGAAACAACAGGTTCTAGATAAGTTCGGTATACAAGTTAAGACACTTATTAAAGTAAAAAAGAAAGGAGAAAAGATGTACTGTTCAATTGAACGGTAACCCAGTGTATCAAGATCATTTCTTCAAATAGAGGGAGATATACTCAGTATTTCTTGGAGCTCTCCTTCCATTTTTTATAACTAAAGTTAGGGTCTTGGAACATGCTTTGGTGCTTGACCTCTCTATTTCTGAGTTCAATAGCATACTCTAATACTTTTTGAAGATATTTTTCAGGGAACTTTGCTGCTCCACAGATATCCATATGAATTATATCGCCTGGTGAAACAGACATTCCAGCGACCCTAATCGGTATGTTGGCTCCTCTCAGCATTAGCGGGCCATGTCCAGAAGTAAGTCCTTTAGCAAGATACTGTACTTTCATCTCTTTTATTTCTTCATAATCTCTCATGGGGCCGTCTGTGACAATACCGATTACTTTCATTGCTTTAAACTGGGAAGTCATATTTCCCCCGAAAAGGCCTGACGAATCAACTAGTTCAGGAGGATATGTTTGCTTGGTAACTAGAATTATCGGTTTATTACTCAAGTCCAGATGATCATACAACAACCACTCATCTAGTTTAGTATAATCAGCTGATTCTTGGGAATACCAGGCTGTCGCAGCATAACCACACAATGGACCAAGGTCTGGGTACATGCAATGGAGATTCAGATCAGTGTAATATTCTCCATACCATGCGTCATATAGTTTTAGGCAAATGTCACTTCCCGGATATGTAGCAACAACGTTACATATGGTGGCAGTATCAAAATTTCTAAGTTCCTGCATTATTTCAACATTAGTCATTTGACCTACGTCTTTTTTCTTTTCTTTCTTCTCTGTCATAGTTTCTTATTGCATCATCAAGTTTTTTAAACGTTTCTGAATAAAAAATTGACCATTTTTTACCCTCAAATATGCGTTATTCGCATTAAAAACTACTGCAAAATCCAAAAGCATAATCTTAGTTTGAAATAACTCTTATACACGTATTACAAAAACTTGTACAATAAATGTTTTAAAGTAATTAATAACAACAATTAATTGCACCACATTTACACCGAACTTCTAACTAATAAGAAAAAAAATCAGTTACCTTTAATATATTTGGCTATTTTGTAATTATGATTCAATTGTAGCAAAAATAGCTATATGTGTTATCATTTGGTTCGGTCAATGCTAGTTATTGGGATCTAAAACTCTTCATTTTTTCATGAATTTATTCAGAAAATCATTAAGTTTGTTCTGTTTTAAAAGGTATAGGCCGTAATTATAAAGTGAAGCCATAGCTCGAGCCGCATCCTCAGGGGATGCGTAAGCTGGTATGCCAAATTTTTCAAATTTTGAGCGAACATAAAGTGCCATTTCGGTTTCGCCAATATCGCAAAATACTACAGGTTTGGTGTAATATTTTGTTAGATTGGCGATTCTATCGATAAAATCTTCTTGCAGACCAGGGACGTGATGTAGTCCGAGTATTATGATTCCATTAAGAGTAGAGTCCTCTAATATTATTTTTGTCACATTAACGAACATGTCTGTTGTAACAGAGCCGGTTAGGTCGACTGGATTTGAAATGCTTGCGTATTCAGGAATTTCTTTTCTTTGGCGCATTTCCTCCAACGCCTTTACACTTTCTCCGGAAAGTTCTCCAATTTTTAGTCCCTTAAACTCGCATTCATCCGCAGCCATTATGCCAGGTCCGCCAGCATCTGTAATTATAGCTATATTGTTGCCAGATGCAGGGGGCTGGAACACCAAGGCCTTGCAATTATCAAAAAATTCATTCATATCGCTTGCTCTAATTATACCCGTTTGCAAAAAAACAGTATTATATATGTCGTCTGCTCCGGCCATTGATCCTGTGTGCGACATTGCTGCTTTAGCTCCTGCATTGGTCCTCCCAGTCTTAAGCACGACTACAGGTTTAATCTCGGTTACCTTTTGTGAGATTTCCATGAACTTTTTTCCATCTTTAATTCCCTCAAGATAGACCAGTATGCCTTTTGTTGCTTCATCTTTAAAAAAGTACTGTAGCAAATCTGATTCATCTAAATCTAGTCTGTTGCCAAAGCTAACAAACTTGCTAATCCCCAACTGTCTACCCGCAAGATAATCTAGGGTGGCTGCACCAAATGCGCCGCTTTGCGTTATTACAGCGATCTCACCGGGGATCGGACGAGGTGTCGCAATTACTTCTTCTCCAGAAATAAGAACCTTTGTCTCCGGCAAGAAGAGAGTATCTATACCTGTTAAAGGATCGTAAACGCCAAGGCAGTTAGGTCCCAAGACTCGTATCCCAGATTTTAGGCAGATCTCTCTGATGCGGTTCTCGAGTTCGTGATTTCCTGTTTCACCAAAACCGCTTGTTATTATTATAGCCGCTTTTGATTTCTTTTGCGAAGCATCCTCCATAACCTCAGGGACGACAGCTGCTGGAACAATTACTACGACAAGTTCTATTTCATCAATGGGAACTTTTGTTAACGTCGGGTAACATTTGTACCCTAGAATAGTATCTTCGTTAGGGTTAATCGGATAGAGCTCTCCTTTGAATAAACCGGTTCTCTTATTCTCAGCAAAGTTCTTAAATATCACATAACCTGCTTTGTTTACTTTCCGTGAAGCGCCTACTACAGCCACTGACTTTGGATCAAAGAAAATATTTATCTGCTCATCTACCGTTTGTTCTTGATGCATTGTTAATAGCAAGCCATATCCTTAGTTAAATATTTTTAAAGCCATTTTTGCTGTAGAAAAAGTTTAAAATATTTAATGTAAGAGTATGTGAGCGAATAATATGAAGTTGATAATTTTAGGACCACCTGGTTCAGGTAAAGGCACGTACTCCATTAGACTTAAGGAGAAATTTAGTTTAGAAAAGATTTCCACTGGCGACATCTTTAGGGAAGAAATAAGGAAGGGTTCAGCATTGGGTAAGAAAATTGAGGATCTCCTAAGGGAGGGAAAGCTTGTTCCAGACGAAATAGTGATAGAAGTAATTCAAAAGAAACTTCGTAACTTGGACAATTTTATTTTAGATGGTTTTCCTAGAACTTTAAGACAAGCTGTAGCGCTAGACAAAATTGCAAAGATTGATGCTATAATAAGGATTAACGCCCCAAGCGAAATCCTCGTCGAGAAGATTTCGGCGAGAAGAATATGCTCTAATCCAAAATGTGATGGCAATTATAATATCGCAGACATTAAAAAAACTATTAACGGCGTAAATTATGTTTTACCACCCCTGCTGCCTCACAAAGATATGATATGTGACAAATGCGGTTCACCTCTTATTCAGAGAAACGATGATAATCCAAAGGTGATCAAAGAACGATTAAAGGTCTATGAAAAACAGAGTAAACCTATTATTGAATACTATATGGATAAGAAGGAAGGTAAGATCCCCTTTGTTGATGTTTGGATGAACAGTCCTCCTGAGGAAACGGTACAAAGAATCATTGAAGGACTTAATGTCTTAAAAATAAAATAATAGGCCTATGTTACTATAAACAATAATAAAAAGAATATAGCACACTTTATTTACCCAACACTTTTCAAATTTGAGTCTTTAATGTATGGTAAACTCTGTTTACCATAAAATTAAATCTTCGAAGTATTTATCTGTCAATCTTTATAAAAAATATTTGCTCCGTAATCGTTAAATAATGGAATCTTAAAAAATAGTAACAATGAAAACTTTTAGTATTGTAGCTGGATTAGGGTTATTAGTTCTGATCCTTGCTTCCCCCATGCCTTGGCTCAGCATTAGCTTGTTTAGCACGAGTACGAGCTTGCCCAGTACTACAACTAATGATCAATATAACCTGATGCTGGCTGATATATTCAAAATAATCATTAACACCTCTTACTCATTTCCAACGACTAACATGGGCATCTTCCTCAATACTTTGATTCAGATTTTATTGATGATGAGAACGATGATAGCCGCAACTCTTCTTTACTTTGCTTCAATAATATTGGGTACTCTATCTATAGCTTACAGAAAAATATCATTATTCGCAGGCGTCTTCAGCATTATGACAGGTCTTCTGTGGATACTCGGCGTTGATTCGGTAAGATCGGAACTTGTCTCTGAAGCCGGAAGTCAAAGTGGTTCGCTACAACCTCTTATCGAAAAAGGCGTATTTGCTATTGTCATGATAGGCTATGGAGTTTTTGTCGTAATTCTCGTAGGAATAATTTTCTTTATAGCTTATTTTCTTGAAGACCGTGTCTTGAAGAGTAGTCAGCTTACAACATATTTTACAGGAATAAACTCTGAGGTAAAAGCATCTCGGGAAAAATACAACAAACTGACAACCAATATTGATTCAATAAAGGAGAATTACTTGAAACTTTCTAAAGACTATAGTGAAATAAGGAAGGAACATGAGGGCATTATTTCGATTCTACTTAAATGTCGAGTGGAGAATGCGTATGTTATCGGTGACAGACTTTACACTGATGTAAGAAACACGGGTTCTCTACCAATAAATTGGATTGAGTTAGTGGATATTGAACCGAGACCAAAGGGTACAAATTTACCAAGTGGACAGATACAACTACTTGGTGGTATCAATCCAGGTGCGGCAGTCAAATTCTCCTACGATCTTAAGGATATATACGGTAAATCAATTACATTTGACCCTTACGAAACTTACAATATTAAATTATCTGTAGGTTGGGCTCAAACTCAACAGGCATATGACCTTTCGTGTAAAGTGACTGGAAGTGGCAGTCAGTTCAGAGCAGAAATCGACGGTGGATACACTACTGGAAACAACTTGATCCTGAACATAAAGAACAATGGTTTCTCAAAGATAACCCAGGAAAAGATAACTTCGATTGCACCTTCACCAGGGGGATCAAATCCACCTGCACAAAGCACCATTATCAACCCTGGAGAAACTAAGACACTTTGGTTCACATGTGCAAACGGGGCATTTGTTCCTAACGTTACATATACTTTAGGCTTGGAACTAAGCGATGGCACAAATACGTACTCATTATCTTTCGTCGTTCTAGCATCATGATGATAAAATCATCTTTTTTTCTTTATGACTTACAAATTTTATTGACAAATATAATATTAACTTTTATATCTCTGCTATTTTTAATGTAATGTGCCATTTTTTTAGCTGTATTTTTTAAAGTGACAGTATTGCAATAACAATCGATAAACAGAAAGTTTATTATCAATGTCCCCTAAACTTAATGTTGGAGTGACATGAACGAAAAGATGCAAGATGTTCAGAAGGTTATAACGACAACTAAAATTCTGAATCTACTTCTGGGGAGGGGCAGTTTACGGTGGCAGGAATTGAAGAAGTTGGCGGATATCAGCTCTAGAACACTTAGTGATAGGCTCCGAGATCTTACGGATAAAGGTATAGTTAAGAGAAAGGTTGACCCTGGAACGCGTCCACCTTCGACATATTACGAATTGAATCCTAACACAGATATAACTAATTTTCCTCACGGCTACCTTTTTTCTGTCTTCCAGAAATTTTTGGAAAAGAAAAATCAATCTGCTAGTTTATTTAGATTGATTGAGAAAAGCACCTCAAAGGAAATTCTTGATAATAAATTTAACTCTCTCAGGCACGATTTTTTATTCACATTAAACTATATTATTGAAAACCCTGAATATTCAGATTACTTGATTCTTTTTTATCTTGATCAATACCAGGAAGAAATAAAGAACCTTATCTCTTTTATTAGAGAAAAAAACAAATTTAGTGTCGAAATCGAAGAAATGTTCGAAGAGTTCATCGGTGAGCAGAAAAAGAATGTCGAAAAAGTGATTGAAAAGGCGTCAAATAATTTTGAGGATAAAGAACTGGCTAAAGCCGTTCTTGGACTCTATTTCGAAAGTGTATTCGCATATAACATGGAGATGTACATATTCCTTGTTCAAATGGCACAGTCACCCGATTTAAAGGCGCGGTTAGAGAAAGAATTTGGTGCACCTGTTGAAGAGGAACGTCTGAACAAACTGATTTCCGAAGATGCTTGGAAGGATATTGAAAGCTTCAACGTAGATGGTAAGAAGACTACCAACGATCAGCAAGATACTTCAAAATAAGTGAATTAAAAAAATACGGCCTAAGATTACTTTTTCACCATAATACTTAATAACTGTCCTCGGTTATCGCAAAAGTATGAGAAGGTTCCTTATATTTGGTTTAATATTACTACTTATCGGAGGCATTCTTGTTTTAATGCCCTCGCAATATTTCAATCAATTTGCTGACGTAGTAGGTCTCTCTCAAACTACATACAATTCTACTGCGTTAGTACCTCCCGGAAAACTGTATACAATTCCCGACCCCCCTTCCAGCCTTAATCTTACATTTAATATCCAGAAAGGATTTAGTGTTGTCGGAAACTTTACTGTTGTAACTGGAAGCACCATCATCGTGCTAGGCTTCAATAGTAATGAGTTTAAGAGTTGGTCTCTAAATGGCAGTGGTGTGGCTCTTTTTTATACGAAGGAAATGTCTTCAAATGGCACTTTCTCTTACACGTTTGATAAAAACGATACTTATCATTTCGTATTTAGAAAATCTGGAACAGGTCAGGCCACAATAATGTTATTGTCTCTTGACCTAGTTGAAGAAGAACATGGCCCTTCAACATATGCCTTGATTCTAGGTCCTCTTCTAATCATAGTCGGCTTCATTATAGTCCTGTTCAGGATTCAGACTGATGTTTTGCGGCCTAGGAGGATTCATGAAGAGCAGAAGTCTGCCCAGATGAAAGCAACACTTGCGGCTGCAAAAGGCTTAGGTTTACCTATAGAGGGTAAAACAATAGAACAGATTCGGCAAGACATCAAGAACTATATGGATAAACAAAAACAGGGTACATCCTAGAAATTTGTTGCATAAGGTATTTTAATAGGCGTTAGAGTGCTTCATGGAACCGATCTGTGACCTGTTGACGAAGATTTTTCAATTTGTGTTCTCTCCAAAAGTTAAAAAATATGAAAAAATTGTATGCGAAAGTAAAACTAAGCCTATTGTTCAGTTTAATACTATATCTTATATTTTTAAGTTGAAAAAGGGCTTTGTCAAGTCTTTGTTTGGTTTTTCATCTGTAAATTTTCGTTTGGTGATGGTTGGTAAGTATTCGATTGCTTCCCGTTCTTTTTCTAAGATTATCTTATAGGATATTCCGTCATCGAGTCCATCAAAGTTGATGGTTTTACGCCCGTCTTGTGTTTCATGTTCGTACCAAAAAGGGGTTCTAATTTCCTTAAACCCTTTAACCCAAGGGGTGCAGCTATGTTTCTCAAATTCCTCCCAGATAAAGACTTTATCGCATCTTGAGCATTTCACAAGATTAGGCATTAGAATCACTCTACGCTACTGTGAAGGACATTATCTGGTTTTGTATATCCACATTTTGGGCATTCAGTGAACATAGACGCCATTTGATTTTCTAACTTCTCAATTTTATCCTTCAAAGTTTTAATTTCCTCCTCTGATTTTTTTAACTTGACAAATGTATCGCTTTTCTTGAATATTCCACTTGCTTCAAACAAGTTGAATATCTTGATTAACCTATCTGCCCATATGACAGTTTTAAAATTATTAAGAGGTCTAAATTCTTGGTATACGCTTTTTGTTTGTGACCATAAAGTTGCATAATCCGCCTTTGGTTTGAACCAACTTTGTTTAAACCAAGTAACTTCGAAATGACCACCATGTTTCTCCTTTTTTTCAGCCATTTCCAAATCCAGTATATATTCACCTTCAAGGGATGAAAGTATTTTGTCAGCTTGTCTTATCACATTTTTGTCCACTTCTGAAAGTTCTGGTTTCCAATAAGCCATTTCATTCGCTTCTCTTTTCCTTCCGCAACTTTACAACTTTTTTCCCATCCTCTATTTCCATTCTCCACTCTAACTTATCTCCCGCTTTGAGGTCTAAGTATGCCACTATACCCTCTGGAATAGTGGCTCGAAGCGATTTCGTCTTTGGACTTGCAAAAGTCGCTGTGCTTAATAGGCTCATGGTAATCCTATGCTTGTCTTAGGTATATAAATGTTCACTCTAATAGGCATAAGTTTATATAATATACCTGTGTATAGGTATATAGCGATGCATAAATGGAAACGAACCTTCGTGAACAACTTGGGAAAATGATATGTGAAAAGAGGACAGAGGTAAAGAGAATAGATGAACACTCTTACAAAGTTAATTCTCAAAGTGGTAATGGTGTTTATGATGTTTTCAGCACAGAGTTAGGCTGGAAATGTTCTTGCCCAGACTATACTTTTAGAGGTGTGAAATGTAAGCATATTTTTGCGGTTGAATTTTCCCTTTCAATAAGAAAGGAAGTTGAGGTTAGGAAAATTGAGCCTATCACAAATATTTCAAGTTGCATATTCTGTGGCTCTCAGAACTTGATGAAGTGGGGTATAAGACACAATAAGTTTGGCGATATTCAAAAGTTCTACTGTAAAGAATGTGGTAAATATTTTACTATTAACATAGGTTTTGAGAAGATGAAACATAACCCTCAAGCAATAACCTCAGCTATGCAACTATACTTTAACGGAGAATCTTTGAGAAACACGATGGAATCTTTAAGACTCTTAGGTGTCGAGGTCTCACATCAGACCGTCTATAATTGGATAAAGAAATACATCTCACTCATGGAAAACTATGTAGAGAAACTGAAACCAAATGTTAGCGATACGTGGAGAGCTGACGAATTATGGGTTAAGGTTAAAGGGAATATGAAATACCTCTTCGCTCTTATGGATGATGAAACGAGATATTGGATTGCTCAAGAGGTAGCGGACACAAAATATACTCATGACGCAAGAAACCTTTTCAAAATGGGAAAAGAAATATCTGGAAAAAAACCTCTTACCATAATAACAGATGGACTGCGAGCATACCAAGACGCATGCACGAAAGAGTTCTACACTAAACATAACCCAAGAACAAAGCACATAAGAGAAATTCGGTTAAGTGGGGAAGTTCACAACAATAAGATGGAGAGGATGAACGGAGAGATAAGAGATAGAGAGAAGGTTATGAGAGGATTAAAGAAAACAGATACACCTATTCTTAAAGGCTATCAGATATATCATAACTACATAAGACCACATGAAGCATTAGAAGGGAAGACACCCGCAGATCGATGTGGAATTGAAGTAAAAGGAGATAACAAGTGGATAACACTAATTCAAAACGCAAGCAAAGATATTTGACCATTCTTTCAACATACTAAGATAACACTTTATAACTGAGTGTATATTAATTCAAAGCGACGGTTTACTTTGCACCTCAAAGTAGCCTTCACACTGTCCCTCATGATAGGAATGGTGGTGACATTTGCAATTGACTACTCGTTAGTTGCAATATTAGCATCTGTCGTGCCATTTCTACTAAAATGGGGACGTGGAAGGTATAGCTGAATACTGTCCAAATGGCAGAAAGAAGGTGATGGGGTAAGCACCTCTTACCCCACCGCCTGCACCCTTTTTTAAAGGATGGCATAAAAAGCTTTTTATGGTAACTTTGTTACCAAAAGTCATTATTTAAAGCTATCTAACTAAAGCCATGTTAGTCTAATTAACACCAAGAATATTAGAATCTACCAAACGATTTTTTACAGCCTATAAAACCAAACGGAGACTTGACAGAGCCTGAAAAAGAAAAGTTTAATATTCTTTTGTATTAATAAGCTAAGGATTAAGATGCAAATAGCATTTGTGTTGATCAATTCAGAAGCAGGAACAGAAAAAGAAATATTGAAAGAACTAAAAAGCATAAAGGAAGTAAAAGAAGCTTATGTTGTGTACGGCACATACGACGTAATAGCAAAAGTCGAAGCAGAAACAATGGACAAGTTGAAGGAGATAATAACTTGGAGGACTAGACGACTTGATAATGTCATTTCAACGTTGACCATGATCGTCATGGAAGGATAAATAAATTAAACATATTGTTAACTGTTATTTTCTTAACTATTAAGCTTTGGTGTTCTAAAGTACATCAAACGATTTCCTGAGCAAAAAAGCTGTTTTTGATTGAAAAGTATCATCTGACAAGTTCTTTCATAAACTCTTAATAAATTCAGATAAATATGTATAAGAAACAAAAAAAGTAGGAGGCCTAGAAGGAGAAAGATTCTCCTTCAAATTTTATTTAATAAATGAGTGCTAGGCGCACTTCTTATACTTTACCCGCTGATCCCAGAACTTTTAGATACTCTGAAACTTCTTTTTTTACCGCTTTTTCAGCAGGATCCACTATTTTCTGCGCCATCACTTCATTTGGGTTTTCTATTATTGTTTTTCTTAAGGTGTCTGTCCAAACCGATGACAAAGCTGTGCCAATGTTTAATTTAACAATCCCCATGGAAATAGCTTTCTCCAAAGCTTCGAAAGGCACATGTGAACCTGCGTGCATACACAAATAGGTGTTTCCTGTAACATCTCTAATTTTTTTAAGTCTCTCAAAATCTAATTTTGCGACTCTTTTCACTGGGTGCATACCGTTCTCTATCTGAGGGAAATGGTGAATCTGTCCTATAGAAATAGCTAATATGTCGATTCCTGTTTCTTTGACAAAAATCTCTGCTTCTTCCGGTTTCGTCATCATTTCCTTTGGAAATTCCGCTTTGTTTTGATCTTTCACTACAGGCATTTCACCAAGTTCGGCTTCGATCGGTACTCCCGCAGCATGACATGCTCTTGCCACTTCACGTGTTAATTGGATATTTTCTTTGAGAGGCTTATTCGCGGCATCAAACATCATAGAAGTCCATCCGTACTTTAAACATGCCATCACCTGCTCGAAGGTTTTTCCATGGTCCAGGTGAACTGTTACAGGAATCTTAGCCTCTTCAGCGGCGACCCTCATATGCGCTAGGAAGCTCTCGCCTCCACTTGCCTCTGCGAGCCCATATGTTGCTCCAATCATTACTGGAGAATGTGCTTCTTCGGCGGCTTCAATTACTGGTTTAATAAAAGACAGATTGAAAATAACAAATAGTCCGATACCATATTTCTCCTCTTTCGCCTTCTCTAACATTTCTTTTGTGCTTTCTAACATGTATATATCACGTTTAACCGCTAACTTTTTGCCTCATATAAGCTTTTTTTAAAAGGCGATGAAAAATTTAGGAATTATTATAGGAATCAGCATAAAAACATAGAATTGGTTAAACTGTTCACCTTTATTTCCTCCTATTTATATTATTCAAGCTTGATATCAAGCTCGATATACAATATGTTAAACGAATTTAGTTTGATTTTTGTGAAAATATCGAATAAGCAACATGACGCTATCTTTTAGTGCCCATCAGGCCGACCATAACTCGTTTAAACTAGAGCATAATGGGTGAAAGACAATGAGTCTTGAAGAATTTCTTAAAGAGAAGAAAATATGGCATCGATTTATAGAAAAACCTGAAACGATTCATACAGCGGATGCGGCTAAGGTTGCCGGGCTCGAATTAAATAGACTCACGAAGAACCTGGTTTCTAAAACGGATACAGGAGAATACATACTGTTGATTGTACCCGGTGATAAGAAAGTTAATCTGGATCGCGTTGCTTCTTTGCTAGGCGTAAAGAAAGTCCGGCTCGTACCCTTTGATCAAGCGGAACAGATCAGCGGTTTCCTTCCAGGCGCCACTCCTTCGGTCGGCCATAAAATAAAGATGAAAACAATCATCGACAAATCTCTAGTGAATTATAACACCATATTCTGTGGGGGCGGTACAAGGGAAAAACTTCTTGAATTAAGGACAGAAGATGTCATAGCATTAAATGAAGCCACAATATCCTGTATATCAATTGATTAACATACATCATGAATAAATGAAATTATTGTATGGTTGGTACTTTAGTTTAGATCCCCATCAAATACTTTAACAACCTTAGGTATGTGAGATATTGAATTCACTATCGCACTTTTATTCACGATCTCAACACCATTATTATACAAGGGATTTAGCCAGATTCCGTAGAAACCTGCATTTAATGCTCCTTCATAATCTTCTATCTTATTATCTCCTATGTGAACAATTCTCTGAGGTTCAAGACTTAACACATGACACAACCTCAAAAAAATTTCTTTACTAGGCTTTGAGAATTTTATTTCATCCGCATATAGCTGAAAGTCAAAGTACTTAGTCAAACCAGTTCTTTCTAAAAGAATCCTATTATAATAACCAGGCCAGAAGATAAGATTCCCAAGCGTTACAATCCGTTTCCCTTGAAATTTAAGTTCACTTAATACCTGAGGCGCTTCTTTAACAAGAATTTCATTTGGCTCAACATTAAGGATGGTTCTCGTTATTGACCTTTTTAGAAGTTCTATATCGATACCTAAATTCTCCGATGACAATTCCAAACAATGGTTAACGATATCGTCATACCTTAGCATTCCCTTACTTCTATATTCTTTTAACACCGCATAATTCTTCAACATATCTTCGTAGACCTTAGTTGGGCTATTATTGTTCTCTAAGCCGATTTCATTAGCAATCCTAAAATAGAAAGGCTTGAGCCTTAGAAGAGTGTCCCACACGTCAAAGGAAACAGCGGCGATGTTCACGGTATTCTACGCCGATTACATATATTTTTAAGTGCTAAGATTTAAAATTATTCGCCAATTATTGTAATATAGACATTCCTATTGCGTGACCAAGGTTCGACTTCGACCCAAATTATACTCTGCCAAGTTCCAAGCTGTATTCTGCCTTGTGTAAGAGGAACAGCCAATGACGGTCTGAAGAAAGAAGAGAGAATGTGCGATGGCGCATTCTCTGGATGTTCATAGGGTTCATTTATAGGAATAAGCTTCTCCAAGAATTTCCTGATATCTATCAAGAGCCGACTCTCATACTCGTTGATTATTATGGCTCCTGTTGCATGTGGCGCAAAAAGAAAAACTATACCGTTCGTGACCTTTGAATTACTTACTACATCAGATATTTTCTCCGTTATATCCATAAAACTGATCCCTTTAGACGTTTTAAAATCAATAGACTCCTTGTACACTTTCATAATTTCATTATGTGTAAATTTACCTGCTTAAATATTTTAGCGTCAACCAAGAATTATAAATGTGAAACTTTTGTAGAAAAATTTTTTATAAAATCTCAATACTTAAATATACAAAAGCCTATTCCTGAAAATGTGATAATAGACGTTCACAACCACATAGGAAAACCTGAACCGGGGCTTGAAGTGTATCAAACTCCTGAAAGGCTTATTAGCGAAATGGATATTGCAGGCGTTGACAAAGCGATCATATTCGGTTTCCCTGAATACTCATTTAATATTGTCGAAAACAATGACTATATATTTGAATCAATAAAAAAATATCCCGGTAGGTTAATTGGCTTCTCACTTGTGAACCCATGGTCTAGAGAAAAAGCAGTGAAGGAACTGGAAAGGTGTGTAAACAAACTAGGATTCAAGGGTTTAAAACTTCACCCAGCCATACACCATTTTTCCCTTAACGCACATTCACTGACGGATGCAATATTCGAAGAATGCTCAAAGCTCAAGATCCCGATAATAAGTCACGGCCAAGGCGATTGTCCTCACTGCACTCCGGCACAGTTTGGGGACATGGCGGAAACTTTCCCGGATGTTCCTCTAATTATGGCGCATATGGGGTTTTGGCAGAACACAGAAGACGCCATTTCTAAAGCTATGAAATATGATAACCTCTACTTGGATACAACAATGAACAACAATGTGGAGTCCTTAAGGAAAGCTGTGGACAAGGCGGGAGCAGAGAAATTGGTTTTTGGGACAGATACACCCGGACCATCTATGCAAGTTGAAATCATGAAAATCAATGTAGCAATCCCTGATCGGAAGAAAAGAGAACTTATTTTGGGCGGTAATATATCAAAAATACTTAAAATCTAAAATTGAATATAACTGGTCTTATCTTTTTTTAATGCCTGTATGCATTTTTCTATTAATTTAACGCTCAACAATTTGTTTTTAATTAAAAATTTAGTTTAATTATTTTTGTTAAAATCGTTATTTTTATTTTTATGTCAGTTAGACTTTATTTTTTATCAGTTTTAATTATGTTTCCATTATTGCTAAGCCCTCTTTTCAGCTTCTTTAGATGCTACATCAATTAATGGAAAAGTTTAAAAACTTATTTTCACTTTTTTTCATCGCGAAGTGCATGTCTAATTTTAATAGAAAAACGATGAAGGCTGCATTACTTTATAGCCCAATGGACATCCGCATAGAAGATGTCGACATTCCAACTCCTAGGGAAGACGAAATATTGATAAGAGTTCAAAGAATCGGTATCTGCCCTAGCGATGTAAGAAGTTATCAAGGAGTTTATAAGAGACAGATGTTTCCATATGGTAAAGAAAGCTATGGTCTTTCTGGGCATGAATGGTGTGGTGACGTTGTTGAAGTTGGCGGTTCGGTTAAGGACTTCTCTATAGGAGATAGAGTTGTACCTGAAATAATTGTCTCATGCGGAATTTGTAAGTATTGTGAAAAAGGTTTAACGAATTTGTGCAAGAATAAAAGTAACATCGTTAGAGGATTTGCTGAATATGCTAAGACGCCTGCCAAATCTTTGTTCAGAATCCCAGAAAGTGTAAGTTTTTTGGAAGCTGCGTTTACAGAACCGATTGCAGTGTGTTTACATGCGAATGAGATAATATCACCAAGACTAGGTGAGACAGTTTTGATCATAGGCGGAGGACCAATGGGTCTGCTTAACCTACAGATTACTAAGCTTTCAGGAGCAAGTGTTATATTAAGTGAAGTTATTGAAAGTAGACTCAAAATAGCAACCGAGCTAGGTGCCGACTCAATAGTGAACCCATTGAGGGAAGATATGTCCAAAGCTGTTAAAGATTTCACAGGAGGATACGGTGCTGATTCTGTAATTGTAGCGACAGGAAACAGGACTGCCATAGAAAGCGCTTTTAAAGCGGTAGCTTCGTCGGCCACGATTGTGTTTTTCGGTGGAACCTACCCTCAAACGAATATTGAATTAGACCCCAACATTATCCATTATGGTGAACTCAAGGTCACAGGAAGTTACGATCATGTTACAGCTCATGTTGAGAGGGCTTTGAAAGTTCTCTCAAAGAAGCAGATAAATGTTGAGAAACTCGTTTCCAATACTTTTCCACTTGATCGACTGAAAGAAGGATTTGACCTGGTAAATAGCGCTAAAGCTCTCAAAGTCCAGATTGAACCAATAATGTGAGGAGGCTCGATTTGGAAAAGGAGCTCCTTCTTTCAAATGGAAACAATTAGGGTAAAGGAATCAGAACATGATAAGCGTGCCTATATGAAATCTAAACTAATGGAAGGTATTTTTAGATTTAAGCCTGAACATATTGATTATGAGAAAAAAAGAGCGAACTGATTTCATTATATATTATCCAAATACTACCTCATGTATCTCAAAACATAGGGTGCAATGTACACTGGATATTAATATTAGAGACCTTGAATTTTGAGTGCATAAAGAACATTTATAAGATTGAAGTAGGTAGAAAGATCAGTGTTTTAGTATGAAATATGTTAGTTTGGGGCCTTCTGGTTTGAAGGTTTCTCCTATTGTGGTTGGATGTATGTCGTTTGGGAACGCAGAGAAATGGATGATTGAGAGGGATGTTGCTAAGAAGGTTGTCGATAGGGCGTTGGATTTGGGCGTTAACTTTTTTGGTACTGCGAATGTTTATTCGCGTGGTAGGTCTGAGGAGATTGTAGGCGAATTGCTTAAAGATGTGAGGGGAGATGTTGTGATAGCTTCTAAGGTTTACAATGTTATGGGGCAGAAGCCGAATCAAAGTGGGCTTTCAAGGAAGCATATATAATGGCAGGTGAGTGAATCTCTTAGGAGGCTTAGGACAAGCTATATTGACCTTTATCAGATTCACAGGTGGGATTGCACAAAATAGACTGGCTATATGCTCTCAAGCGCAGCAAGCGTTCAGGGGAGTTGGATTCTCTATATATAAAGGTATTAGGGCACTTATCTTATACAAGCTTCAGGACGCTCTCCAATCTTCGTTAGTCTCTCATAAACCACTAGCCCAATAGCGAACACAGCAACTAATGCGGAGTTCAACTTTCTTCTTTTGTATGACCTTACCATTAAAATCCTTTTGAATATCATTCAACTCACTTCACAAAATTTAACAATCGGTTCAAAATACGGTTTGATAGAGGATCTATCGTTTTCCTACCACTTCTAATAGCCATTATCATTCGAAGCATGTCGTAATTATAGTGATTTTGACATTCCTTAATCAGATTCTCGGTGTATCTAATGCCATAGGATAGTAGGATTCTCATTCCGCGTCTGCCCGTTGTAAAGTCATCCAAGAATTTTGGGGTCCAGCGGAAGTTGTGCTCCCAACATTTCAGAAAGAGTTCAGAATGCCTAGGCGTAAGCCTCTGGAGCGTGAAGGAGTCAGCCTTGTCCTTCAATCCACCCATGGAGACTAGAAAAAGGGGCACAATCAGGCTCTCGAAGTTCTTTAACTTCTCGACGAGTTCTATCGTGAGGTTGATATCCTCTTCCTGTTCACCTGGAAGACCTAGGATGAGTGTGGCGCATGGAGCCCAATGGTTCCTAGAGAGAACCTCAAAGGAATTGAGAACAACATCTGGCCAATCTTCTGGACGGAAGGGCTTACATTTCCCTAGCATGTGTTCCTTGATCAGCCTAGGACTACCTGTTTCGATGCCTGTCTGACCCCCCAGCAAAACATCACCATTTAAACCAAGTATATCCGATATTTCCTCAACAACTTCAGGTGCGCTCAGAACTGATGAGAGAGCAAAGTGGCTTATCTCAACAGTTCTGACGCCGGGATGATTCTTCACGGCTTTGAAGAGGCCCGTCACGGCGTCGCCGTTGACCTCTAACCCCTTGGCCTTGTACCTCAAGACGTCTTCCGCGTGCAGGAGTGGCTGTCTATTGGCCTTCAGGTTAACGTCCACCTCCTTCAGGATGTGATCTAAGGAAAGACAACGGTAGTTGAGCATTGTAGGCACGCAGAAGTCGCAGCCCCTCCCACAGCCCCTAGCGATCTCTACGATGCCAGAGATAGTGGGATCAACTATCGTAGGAATATCTTCCTCTGGAACCACTTTTCCATGGACTAGCGCCGGTAATGGCTCGCCTCTGACAGCTTTTTCAAAGAGGGGGCCGACCATTTCTTCTCCTTCCCCATTCACCACACAGTCGATCCCCAGTTCTCCCCGGATCCTGGGGTCTTCAAGCTGCCACGCTCCGGACCCACCAACAATTATCTTCGGATGAAACTCTTTAACGGCCGGATGGTTCAGGAGTTCTCTGAACTTCACCGCCATGTAAGCCTCTCCGTTGAACAACTGCGTGAAGGTGGATGTGGCAGGACCAATTCCAAGAGGGTCGTTCTCCGTGACCCCGACCACCTTCGTTTTTTGCCCCACAACCTCGCCGATGTGATCTGGATGTGCAACTATGATCTCGTCCCTTCGAAAGCCATATTTCAGCAAGGAAGCCTCCACCTTCCTCGTCCCACACAGCGCCACCTCTGCTGAACCGTCCTTATTGGCCTTGACGGAAGGACAGAACATGGAAAAGTAGAGCTTGTCCGGGATCACTCCTACGGGCATGCAGGCGCTGAATCCGAGGAATATGCTGTCGCCGTACTCGCTCATGAGTGTTCTATCGGCTGTAAGGACGATCTTGTAGCCACTCTTCATCCGCATGCCCCCAACGAAAGAAGTGCTATCTTTTTCTGCATCCATTCATTTTAATATTCAAAGGTTTATAACTTTATTCATTAACTAAATAATAGTTACATAACAAGACATGGCATGTTGGAACTGGAGATTTATTTAGCATCGTGAAACAGAAAACATGTACCAAAAAATATATGGTGAATCAATCGTCTTGATAGTCTAGTGTTTGTCTCGGTTTAGTAGAATTACATTAACTTTTTATTCTGTTCTTGACAATGAATATTCTAGGAGACTTATCATATTTTCAATGGAATGTGAAAGTCTCGCTCGTTATTTAACTAGGTGTTCATGTGCTGTCGACCCCTTTAGACCTTCTAGGAAGATCTCTAGATGGTCGGCTTGATCAGTTATTTATCATCTTTCTATTAACAGTGAAACGTACATCGGATAAAAATTTAAGAAGACGAGTTTCTCAAGCTTTTATGGAGTAAGAGAATATGTCGAGGTCGATGAGACATGAGGTTGTTTCAAGCGTTCTAGAGATCGAGCTAATTCCAACATTTTATGACGAAGACTTGGAGACCGCCAAAAAAATTGTTAAGGCATGCACTGAAGGCGGAGCTAAAGTGGTTGAGTTCACAAACCGCGGCGCATTAGCATATCAAGTCTTTAGCGAACTAGTAAAATGGAAGGATAGAGAGTTTCCAGACTTCATCCTAGGAGCTGGCACAATAGTCGAGCCATCAGCAGCCTCACTCTACATCAATTGTGGAGCAAACTTTATCGTGGGACCTATATTCAACGCAGATGTGGCAAAGACATGTAATAGATACAATACATTATATATTCCAGGATGCAGTACTCCATCAGAAATATCCATGGCAGAAGAGATGGGCGCTGACATAATCAAAATATTTCCAGCAGACGTACTAGGCCCGCAATTTATAAAAGACTTGCTCGGCCCATTTCCATGGCTAAAACTTATGCCCTCAGGAGGCGTAGAAGCCACAAAGGAAGGCATTTCAAGTTGGATAAGAGCGGGCGCGGCAGCAATAAACTTGGGCTCAAACCTGATAGTCAAAAACTTAGTTAAACCAGTAGACTTCCAAACAATAAAAGAGAAGACTAAAGAATGCTTGCAATGGATACGAGAAGCAAAAGGCACATCCATATTTTTAGGCGTTGAACATATAGCAATATATCCAACAGAAACCGCAAATGCTACGCAAATAGCTGACTGGTACACTAAAACCTTTGGCTTCGCAAAAGAAGAAGGGCCATCGTCGATAATGCTAACAGGGACAAGTATTGGAAAAATAGAAGTCATGAAAGTGTATGAAAAGGAAACACGAACACACATAGCAATAAACGTGTCAAATTTTGAAGCCGCATACAACTACCTAAAAGAAAAAGACATCGAACTTAAACAGCCAATAATCGCGCCAGGCTTCAAGTTAGCATACCTAAAGAAAACCGACCCAACAGGAAACAAAGTACACATCGTCTTTAGAACCTAACCTCTATTTTATAGAAAAAATGTAGTTCAAATAAACGACGAACAATCATTTGATGCAGTGCCAAAAGATGTGGGAATTTGCAAATAAGATGATATCAAGTATTGGACAAATGGCTTAAGAGTCGAAAAGGAAGAAGACATTAGTGCAAAATTATCTTATTTTTTATTCTGGCAATTGTCTTAATTATTCAAGCTTGATATCAAACTTGATAACAAATTATTGGTTATGAAAAAGTGAGTTTTAAGGTACAAATTAAACAAATTAATAGAGCACATTATTATCAGAGCTTAATTTTATAATTTATGATAAGTTTCTATCGATTTATCGTCCACGATAAGGCTCCTGTCATGACATGGGGGTGCTTTGACGCTATTGGCACTTAGTGATAGGTTCATGTCATATGGGTCTAATTGATTTTTTAGTTTTGGTGACAGGAAAACATCATTATTATTTGTCAATAAAAATCCAACTATTTTAGAGGTAGAAGGTTTTTATAATAATTTGCTGCTGAAATGCACCTGTTCATTTTTGCTTGGCGGATTTAAGTAGGATTTGCCAATTTCTATGATTGCCTAGTTTTTTATGTTTATACCATGGTGTCTACATCATCAAATGGCCCATTCAGGGAATTTTGGAGGAATAACTTATATTATCTGCTGGACAATTTCTTGATTAATTTTTTCTTTACTGCTGGTTATCAAAATTTTGCTTTGTTATATAAAATTTGTCTTTATGATAACAAATTGATTTGGTGTGCAATAAGGATGATACTTGACTCCCAAACTAAAGTTAAGGTTGTATAGGTAATAAACTATAGCTTATCATTCTTAGGGGAAAATGCAAAGAATGCGATCATATACAAGTTCATGAGCAGCAACAACTTAAGAGAAGAAGAAGAGTTGGCGGATCATATAGAGGACTTCGAGGTTTTTCTCGCTAACATCTTCGGCTACGGTGTATCATTCATATTGCCGTCGATGATAAATCGGCTCTATAACCAGTTTAACATATCTCCACGTTCTATTGCCAAGCTAACACTTACAAAAGCGATATCTGAAATAAAAAGAAGGCAAGGTCAATAGAAATTTTAATACACAGAGTCTTCTTTTATATCCTAGAAAGATTTAATTATTTAGGAATTGTTGAGAACCGTATAATGGACATCTCTCCAGACTATGTTGTCGGATTTGTCGATGGTCAAGGAAGTTTTTCTATAATATTGTCGCATAATCATTACTATCCTAAATTTTTTGTGACAAGCAAGAACAATATTATAATCAGAAGGATTCAGGCTTTTTTCGGGGTTGGAAAGATTTCCGTCCTTAAACCAAAAAGAGTCACACATAATGCAATTTACGTCTATTCTGTGACAAAATATGATGAGTTAAAGCCGATTATCGATTTCTTCTCCATTAATCCTCCACTGGCAAAGTCTAAGGACTTTGAAAAATTTAAAAATTGTTTTCTTAATTGGAAGTTAAAATTTGTTAAAAGGAGCAGAGAAGACAGTATTAAAGCGTTAAACAAGGCAATCGAGTTGTATAAGGAAGGCGCGTTAATAAAAGATATTACTGCAAAAACTAATGTCGATCTTAAAAAATTATATTCAGTTCTCAGAATAAGTGGATTGAAACGTTACAATAGGGCTTCTAAAGGGGGACAAAATCAGAGGATGAGATTATAATCCAATCAGGCTCTCATCATATTCAATTTCAAGGCTCTCTTCATTCAGTTCAACGCCTAGACCGGGTCTGTCTGAAATTTTAATGTAACCATCTTCAGGTAATACGTTTGGCTTTAAAACATCTTTGTAGAGTTTAAGTCTTTGAGGACCCATGGATTCGTGAATTAGGAAGTTTGGGATAGAAACCATGTTCTGAGCACTGATTACAGCGTTTAGAGGGCTGGAGAAGACAACATGAGGTGCGACCGGAACAAAATAAGTTTGAGCCATGTCCGCTATCTTCTTCACCCACGTTATGCCACCATTCCTAGAGTGGTCTGGCATAATTATATCCGCTGCATTAAGTGCAAATAATCTTCTAAAACTTTCCAACGTATATCTTCTTTCACCTACACAGATCGGTACATCTACTTTTTTACGTACGTAGGCGAGAAGTTCATCATTAGTGGGTGGAATAGGCTCTTCGTAGAAGAGAAGGTCGAATGGTTCAAGTTTTTTCCCTATTCTTATCGCTGATTCGACATCGAATCTACCATGAATATCTAGCATCAGATCGACTTTAGGTCCGATGGCTTCTCTTACCGACTTCACCATTTCAAGAGCTTTAAACGTCAGCTCATGGGAAAAATTCATTCCCTGAGGTATTGAGACGAAACCTATCTCCTTCTCATTCATATCACTTCGCATGACTGTTGTGAAAGGGTCGAACTTGACTGCTCTAAAACCAAGTTTAACTTGGCGTACAGCGCCTTCTGCAACAGTTTCAGGAGTAGCTTTCTCTCCTGGCCTTAGCACGATATGGCAGTATAACTTCACTTTATCCCGAAATTTTCCACCGAGCAGGTTATAGACTGGTGTCTTCAACGCTTTACCTTTAATATCAAATAAGGCTTCGTCTATTGCGCCTGTTGCGCGCATGGTTGCTTCCGGATTCCAGCCAAAGAAGGCATTGTCCATTGTATAATAGGCTAGTTCGGTGTTGAAAGGATCCATGCCAATTATAGTTTTTCCTAGAGTGTTTATGCTCTCCGCATGTACTTCTGGCGCACCATCCGATGCTGCTTCACCGTAACCTACGATTCCATCGCTTGTCATTACTCTAGCAAAAACAAAAGAACGTGGAGGTTTTGAAATTAGAGCTTTAACCTCTGATATTTTCAAATATGACACTTACTGAATGTTTAAAATCGTCACATATATATCTTTTAACTTGGGAGGAAGTGAATGTGTCTCGATCTATACGGTTATTCACTTAGTTCATATGATTATTTCCTTATCTAATTTACCTTTGACTGAACAATACTCCCATCTTCAAACAATTTTATAGCCTGCTCTACGGCAAACCTGTTCACAGATTTTCACTTGGGAATATAGTATCAATCAATACTTGTGTATAATTGTGGCTCTTGTTCGCTTTTCTTTTTACATATCGAAACTAACTTTAAGGCCTTTAAAGTCTCTGCCTACAAAAAAATCCTTATTTCTAAACAACACCAATTTTCTTAATGTCAGACATATAAAACCACTTTAATTAATAAAATGCATGGTCTAGGTTCTATATCAATATTGATATCAAGTTTGATAACAAAGCTGTTAATAATAAATTCGTGCTGCACATTAATCCCTTTTAATAGAAACATTGCATAATTGTTCATATATATGAACGTGAATAAGCGATGTGGCTTTATAATTACTTTGTTCCACGGTTAGGACAGAATTTTGGTGTCGAAGTGAGGCTTTTTAGATGGAGTCCACAATTTGTGTAGAAATTAAGTTTGGAATTTGTAGAGGTTTTAGCAGCAACGGGTAGTAAAAGGTGGTCTATAATAAACACACTATTCTGCTAAGTATTCCCGTTAGCAAAGGCAGGTTGAGCGTAGTTATCGTGTGCCTTCCAGCTTAGGATACATCGTACGCTTTACCATCTCTAAAGAATATGGCTTCCTTCTACTCTCTAACTACCAATTAGCTTCCCCAAGTAATTATATTTTTTGGATATCTATACAGAAATATCGTTTTCACCTTGTGTTGGCCATTCAATAACTTCCTGCATTACTTACCCATATCGAAAATAACGCTTTCCCTATTATTAAGTTTAGATTCTACGTCAAGCAGCTTTTTTCTAAAATCGTTGAACGCTTTGCCCACGTCAGGTTGACCTGCTACAGTAGCTGCTGTTTCCTGCATTGACTTGCAAAGGTCAATTAGAGTATAGTCGAATTCGATCAGTTTATCCAACTTATTCTCTCTTACCTTAATAGCGTCGAAGAAGCCGGAATAACCGTAATCAGCGTGCTCGATTTTGTTTGTCACTCTATCTAGTACAGCCATTGCGCGGTTGGAATATTGGAACGCACCGGCATTTCCTGAATCTGAAACTTCTCTGATTGCTTCATTGAGAGCGATCTTTGCTTCTTTTAACTTCTGAACAGAAAATTCTCTGACTAATTTATCTGTTTCTCTCCTGAGCTCTTTCTCCTTGTACCCATGGTACCCAGGTATGTATGACATTATCTTTTCCAGAAATCCCTGTTCCCCTTTGATTCTTTCATAGGCGTCTGACATTTTTATCCTAACTTAGAAATATAAATAGCATACTTATAAAGAAAATATTAATAAAATAGAAAATATTCCAATAACGTAGCAGTAGTTCGACCAACATTGCCTATTATCTAATTATTATTTGATTAGTCATTGCCTTCCAGCATATCTTACACTGGCAAATCCAAGTAGGGCGCCTATTAATACAGTTATGCTAATGTTTAGAAATAGATTATGATTCAGTAAATCTAAGAACAGCGCGAACCCTATTGAAGCTAATATATAACCCCAAAGGAACATATAGTTTCTTACGTAACTACGAATAAATTTCAAATAATAGAAAACAAAGGCGAGGGTATAGACGCCTAAAGATGCTAGTAATAAGCTCACATAGAGTTTGATACCATACTTTGTTACGCCTCCGAAATAAAGGACTCCAGACAGGCCTAGAACTGCTATAATCAAAAAGAAAGCGTATTCGCCGTACCTTAAACGTTTAGGTTGCAAAACAACCATGTTATAATACTACTAGATAGAGACTTATAAATTCTTCATAATTCAAAAAATTGTTTACAGACTACCAGAAACTATATTAAAATAGTAAAATAAGGGGCATGAATATAATGATGTTTGAAACAGAAGTTAAACAAATCATTAAAAGAACATATAATGTTAAAAGTTTTAGGTTTAACAGGTCTCAGTCTTTTAATTATAAGGCTGGTCAGTTTATGTTTTTAACATTAAACATTAAAGGGGAAGAAGCTAAAAAGCCTTTTTCGATCTCAAGTAGTCCAACTGAAAAGGAATTTATAGAGTTCACGAAGAAATTAACGGGGCACGAATTCTCGAACGCTTTAGAATCTCTTGAGGTTGGCGACAGGGTTAAAATAGATGCGCCATACGGAAATTTCATTTTCGAAGGTCAGTATGATGGCATAGTTTTACTGTCAGGGGGGATTGGAATTACACCTCTGAGAAGCATATGTAGATACTGCTCAGATCTTAAACTTGCAACCAAAATCACGCTTATCTACGGTAACCATACAGAAGCTGATATAGCTTTCAGAGAAGAACTAGGAGAAATGCAACAGAAGAACCCGAATTTGAAGGTTATCTTAACTCTAGATGAACCTAAAGAAAAATGGGTCGGTTATAAAGGTGTAATAACTGGTGAAATGGTTAATAAAGAAGTCCCAGATTACCTAAATAGGGTATTTTACATATGTGGCCCATCTATAATGGTGAATGCAATGGAAGATCTGCTTTTAAAATTGAACGTAGATTCCACGAAAATTAAAAAAGAAAGCTTTCAAGGCTATTAGTTAAAACAATATTCAATGAAAATAGATATTAAAAATATTAGAAGACATTATGAAAAAAAAGTCCTCGTTTAAGAAAAATCATTATTAATCATTGTAGTGAATATTATAACGATGGTATGGAATACGTGGAAGTTAAAGCAAAATTATTAACAGATAAAGGATTCAGCCCATTTGGGACAATTATCAGCTTACCAAAAATAAAACCGAGTGCATCAACACCTGCACTAGATTACTGGGATGAAGTCGTTCATCTTCCAATTGAAGAAAGAGCGGCAAGTTTTCTTCTATGTAAGAGGAAGCCTTTTGAGTTCACCAGCATGGAGCGGCATGTAAAGACGTCAGAAATATTTATTCCACTTGAAGGGTATAGCATCTTTCCTTTTGCGCCACCAAATAGGTTAGGAGATCCAAAAGCAAAACCAGAAATGAACAAGTTGGAGGCATTCATATTTGACGGAACAAAAGCTATAATGATGCATAAAGGAACATGGCATGTGCCTCCTATTCCATTAACAGAACAAGCTACTTTCTTGATTATTTCTAGAAAAAATACTGCAAAAAAAGATATATTCAACAGTGACCTAGAAAATAAGGTTAGAATAAGCTTGTAAATCGGGTCTAGCGCTTTTCTAATTTATTTATTTTATCAGGAGTTACCGTAGGAGACATATGTCTCGCCCAATCGATAAATCTTTAGTCAAGGAAGAACCTTAGGAAGATCGTTAACACTATCTAAGATTACACTTGGGTGAAGCCTCTTCGGTATCCTTTCAAGCTGCTCCATTTTAGTCACACCTGTTAGAACAAGTACTGACTTCATTTTGAGCCTGTTCGCGACCCTGATATCTGTCTCAAACTTGTCACCAACGATAAGGACTTCGTTTTTGTTTAATCCACAGTATTTTAGTGCCATTTGGATTAGTATTTTTGAAGGTTTTCCTATCAAGAAAGGTTTAACTTTTGTAGCCGCAGTGATTGCTGCTGAAATCGCTCCAGCACCTGGCCAATATCCGTCTTCAACCGGCAGAACCATATCTAGATTTGTCGCAATGAACTTCGCTCCATTCTGTAACGCATAACAGGCTGCTGTTAATCGTTTGTAAGTTGTATCCAAGTCTAGGCAAAGAACAACAAATTCGGCTTTTTTAGCATCATCTTCGTTCACTATAACAAAATTTTTCTCTCTTAATTCACTCTTCAAAGACTCTGTGCCTACAACAAATACACGCCGTCCTGATCCGTACATCTTTGTCAGATAGGAAGATGTAGCCATAGCTGATGTGTAAAACTCTTTTTCTTCCGTAGGTAAACCCATTCTCCTGAAGTGATCTACATATTCCCTTTGCGTCCTAGAAGCGTTATTTGTCACATAAAGTATCTTATACCCTCGTTCTTTTAATAATGCAACCGTCTTGTCAGCGTTCGGAACAAGCGTTTTACCTCTATACATGCATCCATCTAGATCCAAAAATACGCCATGGACCCCTTTAAACATCTTCTATTCATCGTCGTAGGTAAATATCTATCAAAAATAAGTCTTTTTTAAAAGTCCGAAGGCTTGCAAAGAACCTTCCTTACCTTTAGATCAAAGAAATCACCTGAATTCGCGGCCTTAATCAATAAAGCTGTGTCAGCCGCTTTCCCTGTGCCGCCAATACATATTACGTCTCTGTCAACAGGGATAAGTCCTGCGTCTGCTGCCATCACTGCTATTTCTAGACAAACCTTGACACCTTGTCCAAAGGTCCTAAGAGTACTCGCCATAATCTCTAGAGTGCCAACTGTGCCAAGTTTCTTTTTAAAAGCCTTTTCCGTACCACTTAATGCATGAGTTGCTGTCAGGATCTTACCGCCATTTCTTTCAATAATTTTCCTATTTTTTTCGGTGAGTTCATTTTTACCGAGCTCTTTATGACCGTTTGCATGAGTTACCACTACTAGGTTGTACCCCTTGAAAAAAGCAGATGCCTTTGCTCCCGTTTCTCCTTTGGTTGAAGCGACAACAACATCCTTTATGCCCGATTTTTCGGCATACTCCTTTGAAACCTCAAAAACTTTTCCTGTCCATTCCCCAGCACTCTCAAAATAAACAATTTTTTCTATCGAATCACTATTCATATAATTCGCAACTTGGATTTAAGGGTTATTAAGTCTTCTTATAAAGAGCACCTTTTATCTACGCATTATATGTAAATCTTTCCCTATGACTTTTTTTAGCAAACATTATAAAGAAAATTTTTAGATTACCAAGTATGAATGAAATTTTTATGTAGTTCTTTACAGACTCCTTGATGGCTGTTCTACTTTTTATCCTGATTCTATCAACCGTCATTTTGACGAGAAGGTTCAAAAACATTTGGGTGAACAGAAAGTTAATACACCTTTCAGTAACACCTGCTGTATTGTCTTACATGTATCTATTTAAGGAACCATACGTCTTTTCTTTGTTTGGCACACTTTTTGCCCTTTTCTTGACGGTTCCACACTTTAGATCAATGGAGCTTAAATGGTTCCAAGAGAAGAACAATTTCGGCGAGGTCTTTTTTTGTTTTAGCTTCGCGGTGTTAGGCTTACTCCTTTGGCCACCAACCACCAGAATTTTGGCTGGTACAGCAATGCTTTTTATGGCAGTAGGCGACTCCATAACCGGCATAGTACGATCAAGGTTTCTTAAGAAAAGGGGTAAGCATTGGACTGGAACACTGGCGATGGTTTTAACATGTACCCTAATAGGATACCTATTTTTAGGTTTAAAGGGAATACTACTTGCAACAGTTGCGACTTTAGCCGAGTACCAGCCCTGGTTGGACGATAACATTTCCGTCCCATTTGCTACGGTTCTGGTCGGATTCTTCTTAGTGTGAGTTAAAAGAAGTGATAGCTTAATGTCTGTTTTGGTAATGATAAGACATGGTGAAAGTACATCCAATGTCCAGCGTATAATAAGTCACGACCATGGGTCTTATCCACTAACAGAGAAAGGCAGAGCTCAAGCCTCAGTGATAGGTGAAGAACTGGTGGGTCTAAGATTAGGGGAGATTTATTCGAGCCCTATCCTTAGAGCTAGGGAAACGGCTGACATCATAGCTTCAAAACTAGAATGCAATGTAGTGATTGATGACAGAATCAGAGAGAGATCATTTGGTCGCTTAAACAACAAAAAGGTTGACTCAATTAATTGGAAAACATTACTCGTGGAAGGCGTGTATGAAGGAGTTGAATCATGGGATGAAATTAGCAGGCGTACTAACGATTTTCTACAAGAGAGGTGTAGAGAAATCATCGTTATGGTTTCACACTACGACCCTATAAGGGTCATACTTTCAAAGCAACTGGGTTTAGAAGATGAAATTAATTCTTGGGGAGTGGTCGTTCCCAATGCGAGTGGTTCGATAATGATTCGAAATGGAAGTATGCAAAATAAGGTTATTGCAATAGGTATTCCACCGATAGAAGGCTTATTGAAAAAATCTCTTCAGGCGAGTTGGGAAGCTCTACACTATAGTGTATGAATATCTAGTAGTGGGCATTCTTTTTCTTATATAGAAGCCACAGATGGCTCCAAAAACAATTCCACCTAAGTGCGCCCCTTCAGCTATTCCTGAAGGTGCAAAGAGTCCGATTATGTCCAACAGCAACCAAAATGCTACAACGAATACAAACGGTATCGTAAAAAGGCCGTATAAGTAAACGCTTCTTAAAGGAATAAGGACGACAAGAGTGCCAATTATGCCATATATTGCCCCTGATGCTCCGATAGCTGGTGTGTACAAATTAGTTAATCCTGTAATAGAAGTAAGTAGGTACCCGACATTTCCAATTATTCCTGAAAGAAAGAATATTATTAAAAATATTTTCCCTCCAAGCATATTTTCTAGTGTGTAACCAAAAAACAATACTGCTATCATGTTAAAAACTAACTGTTCTATGCTCGCGTGAAGAAAAATGGCTGTAATAAAAGACCAGGGGAAAACATATGCATAAGCAGGCCAAAATTCTAATGTTGCCCATGAGCTGTAAGGTGTTATTTGTTGGATAATGAATATGGCAACGCATGTAGCAATAATGATATATGTCCAAATTGGCTTCCTGTGAGTAGTTTCCATGTAGAACACAATAATTAGCCGTACATGGAACCAATTCCTCTATTTAACAGAAGCTTTTGCAGTTCAATTCTCAACTTTATATCAAGATCTACTTGCTGTTGCGAAATGACGGGTATTTTTGGTGAATTGATAATTGGCCCATGCAATACCATTTTTCTATCTTTTATTTCTTCTAAAGGTTTTGGTTCATTTTCTAGGACGCTCCTTATTATTTCCTTTGCTGCATCCTCTCTAGCCATAGCTTTAAGCAAGCGACTGGCTTGATCGTTCTCTAAGCCCCTGAATCCATAGCTTGGGTTTTCTAGCTTTCTGTTTTTTTCTTCATTTTTAAAACTTTTTCCCACCCATATTGGATTAGGTTTGTACATGCTATCCATCTTTAGCTCCCAAACTTCGTCTTCTGAGAAAAATAGAACTGTGGGGTAACCTTTCTCGTCTTTGCTGACTATGACATTCCAACCTTGAGGATTCTTGTTATACTTGTTGTATATAGCTTCGAGAAAGCTTTCCATCGATGACATTTAGATCAACCTCGACGCTCTCTCTGTCAACCTTATAACTTTTAAAGTATTAGTTAATTCCTAGTAAACAGGATAAGTTGACAGCAACATACTTTCGACTAAAATGGGTTTTTCATAGTTGCATATAGAAAGAGCCTCCTGTAACTTTGTCGCTCTCTCGGCAAAGATTTCCATTAAAACCTGTCCTTTCTCAACTTTGTATCCTTGTTTTGCGTGAAGTATAATTCCCGAACCTTTTTCCATAGGAGCGCCGACGGCACGCGCGACATCGTTTATTACTTGGTTATCGACATAAGTAACGTAACCATCGGTTTCTGAAATTATCTGATATGAGTTTTTTCCTATAGGTATCATATCAGGCTTTATGTTCGGATTTCCTCCCTGTGCTTCAATTATTTCTTTAAATTTATTGTACGCTTTACCGTTTCTAAGTATCTCCATTGCCATCCCTTCACCCTGACCCTTTTCAGCTAATCCCGTAAGCTCTAGCAGTATTCCAGCTAATGCTGTTGATTTACCTACAAGACTTTTTGATGCTTCTTCTGGGTTTATCAGCGCGTTAAGTGCTTCACTTGCTTCCAGCGCGGGTCCTATAGCCCGTCCTATAGGTTGACCGCCATATGTTATTCCACACCTGACCGTTATGCCTAGTCGTTTACCTAACTCTACAAAATCAGCCGCTAGAGAGTTAGCCTGTGCGGCTGTTTCAACTTTAGCTCCCTTTCCAGTCGGCAGGTCTAGAACGAGGCAGGAAATACCTTCCGCAGCCTTTTTTGAAATGATACTCGCCAGCATTTGTGATTTGGGATCTATGCTAAGCGGATGCTCAACTCTAATGAAAATATCGTCTGTCGGCGCTAAATTTAACGCACCACCCCAAACAATTGATCCTCCAACTTTCATGACAATCTTTCTTAGTTCTTCAATTGAAAATTCAACGTTAGCTAAAACACTCATTGTATCAGTTGTTCCCGAAGGGCTTGTTATTGCTCTTGAAGACGTTTTAGGTATATATAATCCTGTCGAAGCTATTATAGGTACGATAAGTAAAGACACCTTGTTTCCAGGTACTCCTCCAATAGAATGTTTGTCGACGACCTTACCTGGCAGTTCAAGAACGTTGCCAGTTTTTATCATACCCTTAGTCAAAGCTTCTACCTCATCCATATTCATTCCATAAAATTCTTGGGCAAGCAGGAAGGCGGCTATCTCTAATTCACTCAGGTTCAATGCAACTGTGTCCTGTAAGATACTTTCTATTTCTTCGGGGAGAAGAGTCTTTCCCTTAACCTTCTTCCTAATGTAAGTTACAGACATAGGCGTCTTCGCTAAAGAAACATCGGCTTGTTCACCATTTAATGCGCCTATCTCTGAGGCAATCTCTTTATAGAACCCTATTTGCCCTCGAGGGACAAGCTTTAGGTCCTCGCTTATCTCCGCGATTGCAGTAATGGTTTTATTTTCATGAACTACTTTAACTCGATCAAGCAGCTCTACTCCAATATGATCAGCGTCCGACTTGTTTAGAATGATAGCCCTTTTCCCAGAAAGAATATCAAGTATTTTTACCTTTAAAGGCATATTAATTGTTATACCTTCTATGCATAAAAACGTTAGTTAACCTAAACATTTTAAAAATTGTGATGGCAATAAAAAAGGGGAGGAGGCTAGAGGTCCTCAATAGCTGTCGTAAAGAAATCGTGGTGTTCTTCTTCTTGTTCTAATATTTCCTTAAATATGAAAGCCGTCGTCACATCTTTCTCTGAATTGGCTTTTTCAATTATGCCCTTGTACATTGATATGGCATTCTCTTCGTCTTTAATATCTTGCTTTATTTGTTCCTTGATCACCACTCCAACGTTAATTGGCTCCGGTTTTGTAGTCGGCGTGCCGCCCAAATAAAAGAGCCTTTCAGCGATCTTCTCAGCATGCTTCATCTCTTCTATTGCTATCTTTTGCAATTTATCGTTATATGTATATGCCTTGACACCTCGCCATGTAACGTGTTGCCACATGTACTGAATAGCAACTTGAAGTTCTCTGGCAATGGCATTGTTGAGCATATTCTTTAATTCTTCTGATACCAAATTTATCACTTCGCATGCATTATCAAAAACCCAGATATAAGTATTTTAACTATGATAAACACAAAATTTAATAATTTGAGGCTGGAACTGTTGCTCATTGCGAAGTGATGGCGATGGCTGATGCTTTCGAATACGTTAAGAAAGTCGGTTTAAACGATATTCTTCAACATGATCGAAACCTAATGAGGTTAGTTAATCAACTTTTAGGGAATGTTAATGTAATAAAGATCTATGGTCCTTCTATTGAGTGTCATACAAATATCTTTGCCTTTAATATCGAAAATATGGATTCTGCTGAAATAGTTATGATCTTGGATTCTACAAACAATATTAAAGTTAGGAGCGGTCATCGGTGTGCTCAAGTTAATACGAACAAAGTTCTAGGAGAGGCAAAAGGGGTTGTTAAAGTATCAACCTATTTTTATAATACGGAAAGAGACATAACGATATTCGCAAAGGTGGTAAAAGATATAGTAGATACCATGGTGTCTTAAATGCATTTTATACATGACTTGAATGTTAAGATGCCGGCAGAAAATTGCGGTTTATGCGGCAACATGACATGCAGGTTAGCAACAATGGCCATTTTTAAGGGAAGAATGGATCCAAGTGAATGTCACTTCCTTGTCAATGAAAATAAAGAAAATTTAGATGATATATATAAACTTGTGGATGAAGGAATAAATAATGATTTAGTCGAATACAAGACTGGCTTCGAAAGTATCACACCATGTATATCTGATCCAGCAAAGTTGATGTTCATATATTATCCTCCGAGAGTTGAGAATTTAATCATAAATTTATTTGATGAAAAATTGATGAGGAACCTACTAGATGAACAATCTATCTTTGCATCTAAATCATCGCCTGAGCTTGGGTTCTACAGAATTGAAAACGAAAAAGGAGAGTATATTATGGCTTTTGCACGCGGGAAGTTCATTACTAAGCAAGCGCTTACAGAAGTGAGCGGGAAAACCATCTTGCAGAACGTTATCAATTTAACGTGGCTGTCTAAAACCTCATGTGAATTTGGATATACAGTAATGGATGGTTTGCAAGGACTATGTAATTGCATGGATACAGTGGCATCAATAAATTCTGGGCCAGAAAAAATTGTCATGAAGGAAAAAAGTTTTACAACAATTTCTACTGAAAAACCTGAAACCTTTTTTGACCAACTTGTTAAAACAGTCTCTGAAAACATTGCCTCGAGTAATGTAAATAAATATTTACAGGTATGTAGTATAAACCTAAAAAAGCATGTCGATTTGCTTACTTTATCAGAAAGTGGGGAAGATGCGATAACTAAAGCAAAACTTGTTTCTAAATGGCAGGCTCTTAACGAGTTCTTGAAAGTCGGTTCTTCCAAATATTCAAGCAACGATACAATAAAATTGCTGTCAACTTCACTTAAACATGTAAGAAATAGAGATTTAAATTCTGTTGAGGACATGTTCTCGGAATCAAAAGGATATTCTTGGCCGAAGAATTTTTTGATGTCAAAGATAGCTAGCAATGCAAAAAGATACCTGTCAGTAGTTTTTTGACAAAAAGATTTTTCTTAACGAAAAAATAATTGTTTATAAAATATTAAGATAATGATAATGTCGAGAAGTATGATGTTGAAGGAGAGAAAAAAGGTTTTGGGTCCGTTAATTAAAGATCCTTCAATTAAAGATCTGAAGGATATCAAATCTCTGGTTGAACTATATGAAAATATCTGGGGTTTTTCTGCAGCGGATATCGCTAACGCAACGAAGATAGCTAGTAGGATGATTAAAGATAGAAAATGTATCAAGTTTCTGTCCTTTACAGGCAATCTTGTCTCAACAGGCTTCCGTGGTTTGATAAAGGATGCGATAAATAATGGATTCGTCGATGTTATTATTACAACCTGCGGCGCTATAGACCATGATATCGCTAGAACATGTGGAGATGGCTATTTTAGGGGGACTTTTGAAATAGATGATAAATATCTTGAACAAATGAATATCCATAGACTTGGAAATGTTTTCATCCCGATGGAAAATTACGGTCCAGTTGTCGAGCGCATAGTTTACAATACATTATCAAGGCTAGATTCAAGCAACACCTACGGCGTTAGAGAAGTAATTGAATCAATCGCAAGGGACATCGGAAATGATGATTCCTTTATGTATAGCGCTTATAAAAAGAACGTCCCCATCTTTGTACCGGGTTTTTTGGATGGCGCATTTGGCACAGCAATGTTCAGCTATTCTGGGCTACATAAGTTTACGTTGAATCCCTTTAAAGATCAGAACGAACTTGCTGACATTGTATTTAAAGCCAAAAGCAGTGGAGCAATCGTGATAGGCGGGGGGATAAGCAAACATCACACAATTTGGTGGAACCAATTCAAAGACGGTCTAGACTACGTCGTCTACATATCTACTGCACAGGAATTTGATGGAAGTCTAAGTGGTGCAAAACCCAAGGAAGCAATAACATGGGGAAAGATAAAACCGAATGCAGAACAATGTTTTGTAAGCGGTGACGCAACAATCATATTTCCACTTATTATGGCAATGTTGCCCTTTAAAGAATGATATTGATCGATCGTGTATGAATCTTGCGCCAGATAATATATTCGAAGGTTTTCTATGAATATTTAATGTCGCCTAGAATGTTGTAACAGCTTTTGCAAGTAAGTCACGGATAGGCAGCTGCTGGGGGCATCTTTCCTCACATTGTCCACATTTAACACATTTCGTAGCACGATTTTCAGCAGGTATTGTCTCATTATATCTTTCAGCTAGTTCTTTTATTGCTTCACCGTTTCCACGTCTTTTACCATGTTCGTTATAGAATACTAGAATCTTGGGTATTTCCACACCTTGAGGGCATGGCATACAGTACCCACAATCTTTACAGCCTATGAGTCCGTATTGAATATATCTCTTCTTTACATCAGTTATCGTATCTAACTCTTTTTCTGTTAATTTATTCGATTTAGACCTACCTGCACTTTTTATGTTTTCTATAACCTGTTTCATAGTGCTCATCCCACTTAAGGCCAAGGACACTTCAGGGTGATCCCAAACCCATTGTAGAGCCCATCCAGCAGGGGTTCTTTTAGTCTTCCTTCTATTCCAAATATCCTGGATTTCTTTTGACGGTTTGAAAGCGAGAATTCCACCGGCGATAGGCTCCATAACAACAACAGCTAACTTTTTTGATGCAGCATACCTCAAGCCACGAGTACCGGCTTGAACGTCTTGATCTAAGTAATTGTATTGTATCTGGCAAAGATCCCATTTATCATAGCCATCTATAATTTCCTTAAATGTCTCGTAATCGTCATGGAAGCTGAAACCTATATGCATTATCTTACCTTCTTCGATCGCTTTTTTAGCCCAATCAAAAACATTTAATTCTTTCATCTTCAACCAACGATCCTTTTTGAGACCATGGAGCAAATAGAAGTCAACATGATCTAATTGTAATCTCGTTAACTGCTCGTTCAAGAATTTTGTCATATCAGATTGAGAATTGATCAACCAGGTAGGCATCTTTGTAGCTACCCTAACTTTTTGCCTGTATCCATCTTTCAGAGCCTTCCCAACAAGTGTCTCGCTATTACCTTCATGGTAGGTATACGCAGAATCTAAATAGTTCACACCATGATCTATAGCATAACGTATCATTTTGATTGCTTCCCCCTCGTCTATCTTACTTTTATCTGAGCCTATAATTGGCAGCCTCATCGCTCCAAAACCGAGTGCAGAAACTTTCCAATCAAGTTTCCCAAATTGTCTATATTTCAATCGAATCCGCCAGTTACTATATTTTACGGTAATATTTTTAAGTTATCCTACGACGCTAAATTTTAATTAAAAAGTTTAAAAACAGAATAAAAGTTTTCTTATTATGCCTATTAATTTTAATAGGAATAAAATTTACTCGGGAGTAGGAGCAATTTTGATTGCAATGGGATTATTGATTCCCGTAGTAGGCATCATTGGAATAGTGGTCCTTCTCATCGGTCTAAGAGAATTGTCATATTATTATCAGGACATCGATATGCTTAGAAATACGTTTTACGGCTTTATTTTTGGTATTCTTTCCTCATTTTTTTTTACACTTATAACCTTGGCGCACATTCCTGCATTACTTTTTTCAATAATCAGTGAACTTTTAAGTAATCCAACCGAATTGACAAAGGAATTTGCGTCATCAATTTTTTTTGTTCTGATAGGTATAATTTTGATAATGTTCTTACTCTTCTTTTTCGAAAACATATTCTTTAAAAGAACATTTAATGCGTTGGCATCAAGGACGGGAGTGAAGTCGTTCCGTACGGGGGGCCTTCTTCTCCTTATAGGTTCGGTGCTCATCATATTTTTGATCGGCTTTATAATATTATTAGTGGCATGGCTTATGATTGCAGGAGCCTCTTTCTTCCTCAAGCCTTCTCCTGAGATAAAAAAATAAACAGTTTTTATGACTTAATTTACAGTATTATTTGGAAGAAACTTTACATGCTCTTTGTTTATTCTTTTCATTTTAGATTTCCTTTTGTATTGATTGCGACATGGAAATATCTTAAAAAATGTCTAAGATAATCATGTCTCCTTTAACTTATTCTTAAATTCCTTAAGGTTTACTTTTATCGTTAGTTCACGTTCTGCGCTTTCAACACCCTTAAGATTTACGATAAAACCTAAGAGCATAGATATTATAGCTTTTTGGATAAAAGGATTCAGGTTAATCCTTTTACTGTCTACATATAGTTGTGTTGAATCGGAAGGTAGAGCAATTATAGATTGAATAACATTTTCAATCGGCTGTCCCATTTGCCAGTTAGCTATATATTTTCCATTAACTTTCTTTTTTCCTACAAGTATCTTGGGACAAACTGTTTTCTTTCCACCTTCAATTATAAAAAAATCGGATGGTGGAAGCAATTGCGATAGATCTTCGATAGTTTTCCTTTCGAGGAATGCTATAGATTCCTTCCTTGAGAGACCGAATGCTATTCTTGCTCCCGCATGAAGATGTTTTGATGTATCCTTACCTTCCGTATCGAATGAATTGAGATTCGTATGTTTTAAAGTGCACACTGTATACCCCTTAGACGTTAACGTTTTAACCAATTTTTCTACGAGCACAGTTTTTCCAGAGTTTGACTCGCCTACAACACAAAATGTTCTCATGTAATAGTCAATGATGTAAATAACCTGCTTAATTTATTCTTTTCTAATAGTCTATCCAAAAAATAATTTTGATATAAGGAAGATTTTTAATTAATTGGAACCAGAATATGAATTTCAACAACTGTTGAGTAGATATAAACTAATTGCCCGTTTTCCCAGTGATTTAGGTCAGAACTTATTTGTTCAATATTAGCCTGTCTGTCCTCGGACACAGATTATGAAATCTCTATACTATTAATCTTAAAATGGAAGCCCAATTTGTTTTGATATTGTTCTTGCAATGATATTTTTTAATAGAAGGAGTAATAATATTTGAGAATTACAGCCGGAAGAATGTTATTTTCTTAAATTAAAGTTGATACGACACCTAATTCGAGGTTGATGTTCGTTTAACCTTCATATTTGTTTACTATAGGCATCTTCCATCCTATTCCAAAAGCTTTCTTCGTGATTTTGATGGCGGGAGGTGCCTGCCATCTTTTGTACTCAGCATTTCTGATTCTCTTGTATACATCATTGACGATACCTGGGGGATATCCCATACTAATTAGCTCTTTTTTGCTTCTCCTGTTGCCGATTATCTCGTCAACCAGAGGGCTCACAATGTTAAAGTCAAAAGGGTCAAACTGATTCTCTTTAAGTTCTGGAGACGGTTTCTTTTCCAACACGTCTTTGGGAATAATTTCCCTTCCAGATTTCCGATTAATAAAATCAGCCAGCTTGTAAACATCGAGTTTACTAACATCCCCTAAAACACCTAGTCCACCGGTCATATCACCGTAAAGGGTATTGTAACCAAGAGCAACCTCTGTTTTATTTCCTGTGTTCAAGACTAATATTCTTAAATCCCTGAGACGATTCGAGATGTCCATTAAAGAATTCCCCCTTACTCGTGGTTGGATGTTTTCATCAGCAACACTGTCATCTTGACTTTTATCTATACCAAAATGATTTCTTACCAGACACAATGGTTCTTCCAAAGTATTATGGAAGCTCCCAACAATATCTTGAATGGAGAATTGGATAAAGTAGATGCCCAGATTATTTGCTAATGTTTCGGCATCAGTTCTACTGTGCATGCTCGAGAATTTAGATGGCATTGACACGCCTATAACGCTATCCTTGCCAAGGGCGCTAGCTGCAATGCAGGTAGTTACCGAAGAATCGATACCGCCGCTCATCCCTACAATTGCTCTTTTAAATCCAGTCTTTTTGAAGTAGTCTCGGACACCAAGAACCAATGCATTAAACATTTCCTCCTCCCTATCATAGTTGGGAGGGATGACATTCTCTGCAACCTTCTGTTTTGTTTCAATTTCGATAACGATTAGGTCTTCTTCAAACTGTTTACCAAAACATATAAATTTTCCAAAGGCATCCACTGCAAGACTTTGTCCATCGAAGACAAGTTCATCTTGTCCACCGACTAAGTTGACGTAGAATATAGGAACCCTGTTTTTTTGAGCTTTTTCAGTCAAAAGAATCTCTCGTTCAAATCTCTTACCAATGTAAAATGGAGATGCAGAAATGTTAATTATCAAATCTGCACCTTTTTGTGTCAACAAATCTGTTACCTTTGTTTCATAACGCTCATCCCATAAATCTTCGCAGATTTCAACACCCAATTTGATAATAGTATTTTTTATTTTTACAGCCACAGGTTTAATCTGTCGCCTAGCCTGAGGAATAAAATATCTAGCCTCATCAAAGACATCGTAAGTAGGTAAAAGTGTCTTATACACGGTACCTAAAAGTAAAGTGCTCTTAAAGACAGCAGCAGAGTTGTATAACCCTTCATCTTTATAGTCTACAAAACCAACAACGGCAACTATTTCTAAATTTTTACTTATAAGATCGAGCAACATTTCCTTGTTCTTTCTAACAAACTCTTTTTCATAAAGGAGATCTTGTGGGGGATATCCGGTAACGCAGAGCTCGGGAAAAACTATTAAATCAACCTCAGCTTTTTTTGCTTCTGAAATGAAACCACTAATTTTCTTAATATTTCCTTCAATGTCACCAACAGTAGAATTTATCTGGGCTAATGCTATCCTCAATTGAAACACCTGATTCTAATATTGTCATTTTTATATTATAAATGTTTATCGTAAAGCCTTATCTTTTAACTGTGTACTTATATGATTATTAACTTGGCTACTAGAATTTTTAAGATAAATAAAAGATGTGAAAATAGGTTAGGCCTCCTTTTATGATTTAATTGAAATATAGTCACATATACTTTTCTAGACCATGCTTTTGCTTTACTTCCAAAATACGTATTCCACCATTTAGTGGTAAGGAAACATTATAAACTGGAATACCGTCTATTTCCACTAACTTTTTTCCCTTATGAGCATGAGCAGTTATGACGAGGTTAAACTTCTTGATGACCGGGTCGAGCTTATTGGACCCCATTTGTTCTGTAAATCTAGGATTTTCCCCCTTAACAATCTTCAATGTTGGTGGATAATGGATTAGTAAAATCTTCATGTCGGCTTGGCACATATCAGCTAATTCATTGAGCTTGTTTCTCCTTTTTTCATAGATTTCGTCAGCATCATTCCAGTTTTTCTTCTGCCAGTAAGTTGGTTTGTCGAGAACACCTCTTGATCCGACTATAGCGACGTCATCTTCTATTCTTTTAAGTTTCATACAATTGTCGTCTAAAAAAACTACTTCTGGAAGTTTTTTCATAACAATATCTGAATACTCTTGATATTCATTATTGCCGAAACAACTGTAAGTCGGTAAATCCACTTTTCTTATCAATTCTCTTATTATATCAAGTTGGTCATAACGTCCACCATCTATTAAGTCTCCTGCAAGCAAAAAAGCCGATACACCTTCTTTTCTTTTGAGGAATTCTTCTAAGCTTTTCTTAAAAAGGTCAAAGTACTTTGGAGCATGTATGTCTCCAAGTGCAGCTACCTTCATAAGCTAGCATCAGACTTTTTAACCTAATATGCTTATTCTTCCAAGAAGGCATGTGTCAAGTTTAAGACATATTTTTATATTGACGTGTGGTCAATGTAAAAAGCTAGAAGATATTACTAGCGTTAATAAATTTTAAAAATGAGCTTATTAAAAGGATTACAACAATAAAACAGAACAGTTATACAAATTTTGTTTAAAATATTGTTGATGTAATCAGATTTATTCCGAAATAGAATATTATAATTGATAATACTATCAAAATTATCTTATAGAGTTTGAGATTTATTTTTGATGCTGAACCAACCGTGGAAATAAACATAAGCCAGACGTAATCCAACCACACGTGAGCCAAATAAAAAACAATGACCACAAATAGACTTATTGAAGTTAACACTTGCATCATAAGAGTTGATCCTACACCTAGCCACCAAGCGATAAAATATGGATTAAATAATGTTAAGATAACGCCCACGAATAGGGAAGAATTATGCTTGGATTTTGTGTTCTGAAAATCACTGCTTCTAACGTAAAGTGCATCTTTTACTGTTAGACAACCAAAAAATAACAGAAATGACCCACCAACTAATCCTAAGAAAAATTTGATTGATGGAATCTGAAAGATAGTTTCAAGTCCATAGGCTATCGAAATAACTAGAGGAAATTCAACAAGTGTATGACCAAATGCAATTCTTAAACCAGCCTTCCACCCATTTTTTACGCCAAGTGTAGTAGCCGATGCCGTTAAAGGACCTGGTACAAGTGCTCCTGAAGCGCTAACGATTATAATTTTCAGGAGCACAGATAAGTCAAACATGTATTAAAGCACCATTTCCGATATACGATATTCCATTATTTATTAAATAATTGTTATCACTTTAAAAGAGTATTTATTTTTGAACTATTTTTTATTATCTAAAATATATAGCAATGAACCTTTGTGAACCTAGATCTTTTTATTAATCTAATTTGAAGACAGTGTCGCCTTCTTTTACTTTATTAACAACTTTAAGGCCTATGGATTGTCCCAGCTCCGCTTCCTTAATGTTAGAATGTTCGATCTGCATTGAATCTACAATCTGCTCAAAATGTGTAGTTTTACCTTCTATTATTATTTTGTCTCCAACCTTCAAAGGGGTTTTGACAGTCACAATAACTACATTTATCTTGGGATAGAAGTGTTCGATTTCGCCCACTACTGTCTTCTTAACCTCTGACATAATATTATCTTATAGTGACTTATTGATAAGTTTTACTCTCACACGGTTCTGTTAACTTATTTGCACGACTTGAGTGTTATAAGGTTTTAACGGTTTAGTATTATATGGTGGTTCAAAATTAGAGTATACACAATTTTGAGGTTAGATGTTGAACAAGGCTAAACAATACTAAATATGTTTATATTTAGCCAAGTCTAACCATAGTTGGTTAAAGGTAAAGATAACGATGGATAACAAACTTCAAATGATCATGAAAGAAGTTGAAAAGATAGCTAATGCACTTGACATGGATAAGGAAGACTTCAGCCAAAGAGCCATGCGAACAACTGTTCTTTCAACTTCATACATCGGGACTAAAGACGCCTTGGAGAAAACTAAAGTGAATTATCGCAGAGCCCTGAATTTAAAATTAGGTATTGCTGTTGCTGAAGTCTTTGAAAGTTTTGGCGGAGTACTTCCTTTGGATGACTTCTTGGAAAAAACCACCACGGCATATATGAGAATTACAGGTATTCCAATTTTAGAACGCCAAGATAGACGATCCGAAGTTAAAGGACTCGTCACTTTGAAACTCCAACGTTCCATTGAACTTGGGCAGATTTATATATATACAGAAGAGAATCAAAAATTTGTGAAAATTTTTCCTGAAGTGAGTTCAACTACCTTTGCTATGCTTATGAACCCTGAATCGATGCTTAGAAGTCCATATGTGAAGGCTATGGCTCAGACCATAGGCTCGATGGCGTTAGTCGATGCAAACCCTCGTAAGATGTCTAGACGTGATTTAGCCTCTACCGTACAGGATAATCTCAATAGCCATCATCTACTAGAAGTTATCAAACCTGTCAATATCTTTAGCGTTATGAATATTGAACCATTTCATCAACACAATAAAGTGCCGTTTTACAGCGAATATGACGACAAATTGTTTATCTTACCAACTTTTCCAGCCACGGGCAATCCGAGTTCTCTCGCTAGTGTACCTGCATTAGTTAGTAAAGAACTTGCATATGAATTGGTCGAATATGGAACTTTAGAGGACTTGGTTAGTGGACTGAATCCCTCTCTGATCACAATGCGACATGGCGATAATATTTTTTATTTCAATAGGCAAGCTAAGTATATAGAAGACCTCGAGAAACTTTTGGGTACAAAGTTAAGCAAGTACCTGCCAAAGAATGAAAGTGCACTTGCAACGCTTGGTGAACTCCAGTCAAAGCTTGGTAAGGACTTTGGCGATGGTACGAAGGTCTCGCAACTGATTGATTTAATCTTAAAGAATGGAGTAAAGGATGTTGACCTAGACGAATTTGGTAAAAGAATGATGGGACCGCTTTGGATGAGAGTTGGTCTTGTGTCACGAAGTCAAGATGGCATCTATCAACCTACCGATAGCCGAACCCGTACAATACTCAATAGAGTTGCAGGACTATGTGATGTAGTTAATCCAGTAGGGCATGTTGTTTCACGAATGGTCACTAGGGAGGTTGAATAGCATTGGTTGATAAAGCTGAGGTCTATCAATATTTGAAAGAACACTCAGATTGTAATCGACCAAACTTATATGAACATTTCGCAGGTGGTATGGAAGGAAAAGGAAGAAAGGACATCACCCATAAAATAGCAAATATCTTGCGTTACCTTAAAGACCGAGGTCAAATCATTGAGACGAATATTGAGAGAAGTAATATAGGGAACCAAATTATAAACTCAAAATTGGCAATCGCCAATGGTATAGCCCTACCTCTCAGAGAGGAAAAGAAAGAGCATGAAAAATTCGAGCAGAAAGAGAAGATAAAGAAAAGCAAAGAAGGAATCACCATCTATATTCCAGACAAGGGTCAAAATTTAAAAATTGAAAAAGACCTTGAAAAAGAAAATTTAAAAATTGAAAAGACCTTTGATCTCAAACCAAATCAGAAGTTGGTACTTAACTTTTTAATGAAAATTGGAAAACCTGTACGTTTAACCGACATATCTAATGGTATTAAGCTTAAAGCATCTACAACTTTGCACTTGCTAAGAGTTCTCCAATCATTTAATTTAGTTAAGAAAAATTCAAACAAAACATGGATTCCAACTCTTGTTGGTGTTGAAGAAGCAAAGGATACACTTCCACTCCAAGAGCTTTATTCGGTAAGTCCTGAAGACAACTTTTTCTTCCATATTCCTTTTTTGGTGGAGCACGCTGGTGAGTCTCTTTCAGATGATGAAATAGCACAAAGAGCATTTGGCTATCTAGGGTTTTATGAGAAATTAGGAGTAGATGAACAGAAAGCAAGAGATGATTTCTTAGCTAAAATTCGGAAGCATCTTGGCAATGAAGCTCTGAGAAATAGTTTTCTCCAACAGGATCGATTTCTATGGGTTGCAACAGCGGATGAGAACCAATTATTCCTCTGGCGTCTTTACTCAATGTTACACACGATCTTATTCAAGTCTTCACGGAATAGGAAACTTGGTATGGCAGTATGGCTTTACGAACCACTCTTATCTCTATTAAAGAAAACATGGTATACGTTACAGAGCAAAGTCTCAAGTCTTACGCAGGAAGAACAGTTTATAGTCCTACTTATGGCAAACGGTGTACAGCTAGAAACCATACTTCCTAAGGTCAAGGTTGCAGAGTTCAGAGAGAAATTGCAGCTACTGGACATTCCTATAAGAATCTATAATCAAGGAACTGATAACGAAACCACCATAATAGAAGAAGGGAACGGGAACACTAAGAAAACGGATAACGTATTAAATTTAGAGGAGACTAAACCCAAGCAAGGAGTAGGATTTGAGGCGTGGGAGAAACCTGTTATAGAACAGCAATCTAGCAAAGAGGAGAAAAAATAGATTTGGGAGGAAAGGTTAACGGGTTAGGCTTGCATGAAACGTGGCGACATGAGTGTGCAAGCACTCATGAGGGTATAAACCTGTAATCATGCTCGTTCCGCTAACCCCTCAAACCATATATTTTAGGATAGAGACTCTTTTTATTCTTTTCTAACCTCTAAGATTCTTTTTGATTTTCTTTTCCCATTCTTCTTGAGTTATGACACCTTTCTCTTCCAGTAGCTCTGCTAATGACGTTATCATGGTGTCCAGTATGTCAACTTCATCGTCTTTGGTCTTTGTTTTAGTCTTTTCTTTCTTCGGCATTTTTTCCACCTTCGCTTAAATATCCTTGCTCTGAAAGGTAGGCTATCACGATTGTTCTTATTATGTCCGAGTGTCCCTCCCCAAGTTTGCCTTTTAGCTTTGAGTCTATAATGTCCCACACTTGATCTGGTAGCGCAACAAGGGCTTTTTTCATCGAACCACCTGCATAACTTCGACTGCTTTTCTCTGTGTTTGAGGTTGCGCCCCTATATTCTCGGATTGAATTGCGTTTTCGATTAGCTGTTTCCATCCTTTAACTTCTATTCCGCTTGCTTCGGCTGGTGTTTTCCCTTTAAGGGTTAGGTGTGGTCTTGCGAAATTATAGTTTACTACATATCCTTCCAGTATTAGCTTTGCTGAATCTTGGTTTTTGAATCCACGCATTATCTTTGTTCTTTCCTTCAGTGTCTCATGTAGTCTTTCAACTATGTTATTTGTCTCCCTTGCTCTTATCCCAACTTTCTTAACTAATTCAACCTTGTTTGCCTTGTATCTTGTGTAGAAGACTTTATTGAAGGCTCTATCGTAGGCGTGTGAACCGTCAACGAATAGGACGTTAGGTCTCTGCTTTGCCATCTCCATAGCTTTCGAGAATACTTCAACTGTATCTTCGATTGTTCTGTCTTGTGATATGTGGGACGCCACTAAAAACTTTGTGTCTTCGTCTATCATCTCCCAGAACCACTGGTTTCTTCCATCGCAACTAATTACTGTTTCGTCATGATGCCATTTACCTGAAAGGTTAGGGGTTAACGTCCTAACATATTCGCTTACAATCTTCGAGTATTTTTGAACCCACTTCCAGATAGTTACTTGGCTTACCTTCTCTCCAAAGATGCTTTCTAATTGTCTCGAGGTCTTCCTAACTGAAAGACCATCAAAATACATGGAAATAGCTGATACTATAACATATTTTTTACTTCTCATCTTTGGAAGTTTATCATTTTCAAAGAATCTGCGATTACATACATTGCATCTTACAAGTTTCCTTCCATCCATTGAACCAGCTGGTTTGACCGATTCAGATAGACAGTATTTGCATATCATATTTCCCACGCATATCCATAAGGATATACCACTATATATATCTTTAAAGATATTCTTAGGATATGTTCAAAGCCCCCGCAAATAAAATATAGGGGTATACCCTATGGCAAAAACGTCTCAAGTTTTAAAAAAAGTTTATTAAACATTACAAATTACGTAAATACGTACGTATTATCCCCACTTGAAAAAAAGTGGGAGGGGGTAAGGGTGAATAGCCTCACCCTTACCTGCAATTTGCCCACACTCAGTATGAGCCATGTCTATTACACCTCACATCGCTATCGGTGGGTAAGATAGGCAACCGCCACAATAGCTATGGCAAGTATTATAGCAAGCCCCATGAAATCAAACGAGTAAGCTCCAGCCGTCGCTGAAACTTCTTCGCTGACTGGCTTCGACAGACTTGCTATCCCTGCCATTACTACTGATCCGAACGTGGCTATTGCCACACTCCCAATCAATAGGAATGCGAAGGTGATCTTTATAGCCAAAGATACACCTCGAATCCTCACACACTTGTCGTTTATATAACGTTTATCCGAATGCCATGTGAAAGCATTTTTTCGGAAAGGCTTTTAAAGAAGTTTAATGCCACTGTGCAAATAAGTTAACAGAACCCTCTCACACACTATTCTTCCCATTTATTTCATATGAGAAAGAATTTTTCTAAATTTTTTTACTTTTTCTCAAAGTGACTGCTTTATTGACTTCTATACTAGTCGGCAAGCGCTTTCCTATAAAGTCCACGTCTTCTCAACCTAGCTTTCTTTTTCTTTTCTTCATCTTTTAACGAAGTGTCTTCTTAAACTTCCGATTTTTTAGAATTTATTGTTCTATTATTAAATTTTGGATCCATCATTTTATACACCAGAACATTTTCTTAATTTCTTTTCTTGGAAATGTAATAATTTTATTAAAGTGGTTGAAAATGATAAGAACGTCAGGCACTTATCTTTTCTAGTTAAGTGCGTCGACTTTCCTTATTGCCTATACCAGATTTCGATTCTGGGGTTCGCCAATCGACTGGAAATATATGAAATGCTAAAATCAAAGTTGCTACAGAAAAGTAACGTTTATCACTTGAAAAATTCTCCCTTAATGAAGCAAACAAAATAGTAAATGAGAGGAAAGTTAAGTTCGATTTGAGACGTCATTTTACTTGCTAAAACTATGAAAAAGATAAAAAAATGATTTCTTTCTATTTATCACCTTTAAACAAATAAAAAATAATAAAACAGCTAGCCTGTAAATAAAAAAATTCATTCAGTTAAAGATATATATTTCCGACAAAATCTATGTCACATGCAAACAGGTGAATTATTAAATGAATAATGAGTTATCAGCAGAAAAATTAAGAAGGATTTGTGACCCTAGTATAATGAGTTGTGAGAGTACAGAGGGGTTAACGCCACTCAGAGAAATTATTGGCCAAGAAAGGGCTGTCAGAGCTCTCAAATTTGGGCTTGGAATTAAAGATCGTGGGTTTAACGTCTATGTTTCTGGCCTTCATGGAACGGGCAGGACGACAGCTGTCAAGAATTTCCTTGATGACATGGCTAAAACTGAACCGATTCCCTTCGATTGGTGCTATGTGAACAACTTTTCCAATCAATATGAACCAAAAGCAATAAAGCTTCAACCAGGAAAAGGAAAACTTTTCCAAAAAGATGTTTTGGATTTTATTAGTCAGACTAAAAGAGTTCTCCCTAAAGCTTTTAAAAGCGAAGACTATATCACAAAAAGAGATAACACAATACAGGCGATCGAAAAGGAAAGAGACGATCTTTTTTCTGAACTCAACAAAAAAGCCCAGGAAGAAGGCTTCGTCCTCGAAAGCAGCTCTGTAGGTCTGTTAATAATACCTACTATTAAAGGGCGAGCTTTAACCGATAAAGAGTTTCTTTCTCTAAGCCAACAAGTTAGAGATGAAATTAATAAAAAAAGAGAGAAACTAAATTCGGATCTAAGGAATGCTTTCATACAGCTTAGAGACCTTGAAGGTAAAGTCTTAGAGGAGATAAAAAAGCTGAATAAGGAAGTAGCACTCTACGCTATAGGCCACCTGATTGCCGATCTTAAGGAAAAATACAAAGAATATAGTGATATCGTGGCATATCTTGAAGAACTTCAGAATGACATCTTAGAGAAGCTAGAAGATTTTATTAAGGAGCCAAGCGCGACTGCTCAACAACAATTTCCATGGATGAGAGAACCAGCCTCAACAAAGTACGAAGTAAATGTGATGGTAGATAACAGTGGGCTTAAGGGTGCACCGGTGATTCTTGAGAGCAACCCGACTCACCCACACATTTTCGGAAGAATAGAGAGAGAAGCCCAATTCGGTTATTTAACTACAGATTTCACTATGGTTCGATCTGGATCACTGCATAAGGCTAATGGTGGATATCTGATTATTCCAGTTGAAGAGCTGCTCGTAAACCCATTCTCATACGATGGGTTGAAAAGAGCCCTCAAAAACGGACAGGTCGTTATAGAGGAGGTGGAGGAGAGTTATGGTTTCTTCACAACCAAGAGTCTAAAACCTCAACCGATCCCTCTAAGTGTTAAAGTTATTCTAATCGGTGACCCATACATCTATCAACAATTATATA
>Ga0187889_10000211_pt1 | contig 70058 bp, 68 predicted proteins | sample June2016WEW_7_10_2_FD_132992 | JGI IMG/M metagenome (GOLD analysis project Ga0187889, IMG submission 132992) | Peatland microbial communities from SPRUCE experiment site at the Marcell Experimental Forest, Minnesota, USA - June2016WEW_7_100 | ecosystem: Environmental > Terrestrial > Soil >... | reverse complement strand
CTCTATAGTTAGAGTCTGCGCTTTGTCAACTCCTCCTTCTACATCTTCTCTAAGTTTTTGTATACCGCGATTTACCTGATCAAGCGAATCCTGTATCTTCGAACTAACTTTGTTCGCAATTTCTTCAACTTCTTTCTTTTCTACGGACATAATTTATGGCTTGACAATGGCTCATATAAACCTTATGACGATATCTAACTTACAATAACTTATCGCGAAATTATTTGACGCGCTTCCACGTCAATGGTTGTAGGTCTTTCAATCCTAATTTTATGAGTCTAAGGATCTACAGGATTAGGGTTTTGTAGATTTCTTGGTCCTGAATTAGGATGCCCAACGGCGAGAACAGTTACCATGTTCATACGCAAACAAAAAGCATTTAGTGCAGTTTTGGTCAATCATTCGGGTGGGATAATGGCAACTAAAGTAGATGCCGAAATAGACGTCATAGCACAAAGAGTTTTGTTAGAGCTTGAAAGCGCAACTTCCAAGGATTTATCAAGCGCTACTTATGCAAAAAAGATACTACGTTTATCAGACGTGAATTACACAAAAATGATGCTACAACAGGTAGGAAGTGTTGCATCTGGAGCTGAAAGTGAGACCGGAAAAAGAGCAGTGATCAAGGCACTGTTGCTTTCTACATGGTTACAGCGACTATACTTTATCATAAGAGCCTTCATAATGGGGGAGCTAGGTTCCGCCATTACATTAATATTCATCTTGTACTTAGGCAAAATAGACTTTGCCCAAGGAGTTATCATCGGCATTTTTGGGTTTATGTTTTCACTGGTTATAACAAGACTGTTCGACGCGCAAATAGCCGAACTTACAAAAAAGATCGTTGGACTTATGGCTACACACAAAACTGCTAGGGATTTTATCATGAATCACTTCTAGATGAAGAGTATTAAAGAGAAAATGTTTGTCCCTTCATTTTGAGGGAAAACCAAACTCTTCTGAATAAGCTGTTGACAGATGCTACTGCAACCTCAGGTATCTCATAAGAACTTTGCTTTTGGCATCGACAGCCCATCTTCTGTTATTTTCGCAAATAGCTAAATACAAAAAGAAGGTAGGATTGGTGGCTTGGGATATAGAGCCAAGAGATCCTGAGGTAGTCGCACAGGCCTGCTAACTACGCTACATTTGGTGGCTACATATATTTTGTAACCTGTAACCTGAAAAGGATTATATTGTTCCATATGAAACCTAGTGTTAAAGCCTTCGAAAGCGGAGTGGTTTCATTTTAACAAACTTTTAAATCCTAGTGATGCTAAACTTAAGGTATGACCATTCCATCAGATTTGGCGTGGATATTACCCATAATAATACCTTTAATCCTTGGATTGATCGTGGGTATAATTATTAAAGTCGCGTTTAAGCTCATTTTAGCAATTATCCTACTTTTAGTTGTATTGTTTGTTATAGGATACACACTAGCGCTGCCATCTCTTAGAGACATTGCAAACTCGGCACTAAAGTTTCTACCACAAATTTGGTCAGGAGCAAGTCCCTTTATCAATCTGCTACCATATGCTTCAATATTTTTCATAATAGGGTTAATCCTTGGCCTGTGGAAAGGTTAAAAATTTTCATACAACAAGATCCTTGAGATAATAAAAAGGAAATCAATTTTAAGATTAAATCTTCGAACGTTCTAGGCTGTTCCGATGGATAATGCCGGCAAAGAAGAAGAGGGAATACACAGTTGGAAAAGCCAAACATACAAAAAATAGGCAAGCATACGAGTCCGGAAAAGTAATGGACCATCTTGACAAAGCTATGAGACAGTCTGGCCACGGTATCAATATAAGCCAATCTAAAAGTAAAAAGAAGTAATAATAACAATTACGTTAAAAATAGATTAGCAAGATGCAACGCCTTATTAACCTTGACCTTACCTGAATATTGTGGACCACAACTAAGATTAGTTAGCTGTTTCTATAGCTTCTTAGTTGTCTAAGCCATTGATAGCTTATGCTCTTAGTGAAATAGCCTCCTTTAACGGTATAAAATCTGTTAAGACACATATCTATCGGTTTTTTGATAGTGGTCCTCCTATTTAAAGAAGCCCTTATCCATCAATTAAATAGAGGTTTCCCAATTCTATATTTTTGATACTATTTTGTAATTGAAACTTGGGTAGTGTTTTAGTTCCATTCTTCTTCTATTCCTGTGAACGGTTTGGCATAACCATCTGTTATCCACACTTCATAGGCTTTTTACATTGAATGGTGATGATAAAATCTGTCTGTTCAAAGTAAAGAGACTTCCTAAAACTTTTTTCACTTAAATCCCCTTGCCCTTCTTCCTCTTTCCACTATCATGATAACGCTTGCTTCTTTTTTCCACTTCTTTACTATGTTCAGGGCCTCGTTCCATCCTACTTTTAATTCCAAGTTCAGAACTTATACCAGCGATTACTGATATTACTTTGTGGCCACAAGAAAATTTCCTTACCTCAACATTCCTTTTTTCCGTTTTTTCAACGTCAACAAGATCTCCTTGTCCACATTGAGGACACTTTTCCTTAAACATAACTAGATACGACTAAATCAATTCATTTAAGCCTTTATGAAAGAACTATTTTCGTAGTCTGATTATTGGGAGTATAGCCTAATGGACGGATTTATTCTATATCACTCCATATGTAGTATTTCAAATATTCTCTGGAAGATTCAGCTACAAATCTTTTAACTTACTTTCCAGTTCTATCATAGACTTCAATACATTCAATCTTTGAGGGTAAAATAGGATTTATTGTAGATAAAAAATCCTAATATAATGCTGTATCAGTATATGTATTGAGAGTTAATTGAACACATACAAACCGTCTAGGGCAACACTGGCACTGTCAGCTCTGATAGTTTTTGCTGCGACGTTCGTGACACTCACTATTGCCCATTTTTTAGGCTTAGAACCCTATGCACCCTTCATAGGTGGCGTTTTGGCAGCCTTAGTTGCTATAGTGCTAAGTCTCACACTTTGGAAACCTCATAATCAAGGCATAAAGCCGTAAGTTTACAGTTGACCTTAATCTTCATTATTTATTGGTTAATGTGCTGTTCTCGCTGGTGTTTCTTAATAGTTAAGGGAGATACAAGTTAAACGAAAATATCACAAATCAGATTAGGTCTTAAGATACTCCATAAGTTGCAGATACGTTCAGGATAAATCCTAGACTTGGAAAATACTATGAATTAACGATGTTATTAACTAAATACACATGTAAATCCCAATTCTGGCATATACGAAGGATGGTTAAAAAAAGGTTTATTGGATTGTTATCTGTTTTCTTTTCGTTTCAGGCTTGTGCTCGAGTTTGGGAAGTTTTATTTCGAGGATACCTTCAGCTATGTTAGCTGATACTTTTTCAACATCTACGCCTTCGGGGAATCCTATATATCTGCGGAATGCGGAGAAAGCTCTTTCCCTGTGCAAATAGGTTTTTCCCTCCTTTTCCTCCTTCTCAACATCAGATTTAGCAGTCAGCGACAACTCGTTCGTCCCAACTTCAATCTTCACGTTTTCCTTTTTCAACCCTGGAAGCTCTGCTCTTACTTCATACTCGTTACCAGAGTCGATAACATCAACATAGGGTATTCGTGTCGGGAGTTCATATTCAATAGGCCACTCGAATCCTCGGAAGGGATCCCAAATTAACTCACTCCGAAACGTATCTAACAACTTGTTGAACTCTTGAATTTCACTGGGTTGAGGTTTTTTAACGACAATCGCAGGCTTATTTGCCTTCTTAACTACAAGTGCTCCCTTTTTCTCTTTGGACATAAGTATTCATTATTATTTGTAATTAGGATATATTTAAGTATTCCTTTTCTGGGTTCTGTTAACTTAATCAAACATGCTCTAACGTTCTTGTTGCTGTTAACCAGACTAACATGGCGTGGAGAATTATTAAGGTGGGTAAAGTTTGTCTCTTATTTTTCGGGATTCCGTATGTTCATCACTATTCGATATATCTAAGGGGAGTAGGGTAATTCCATTAGTTGAAGCAAAGTCTCTGACTCGGCTAAGGTCTGATGGGGCTGGTGATCTGCCGTCGTATCCTTTTTCAATAAGAGTTATTTTCACATCATATTTTTTAGACATGAATGACTTCAGATATTCCTCAGATTTATGATCTTCCGAGTGGCTTATTTCAATCGGACATATTAACAATTCGTAATCTCCATATTGTCTCTCTAATTCATTTGGTAAGTCTTCTGGTGGGATTATTGCTTTAATAGGGTTTTCTTGGAATGTAGATAATATGACAAGAGCATTTATCTTTCTTCCTGATGCATTAATCACCTTCCAAATACGTGCTCTGGAGCAACCAGTTAATGCTCTAACTATGGATGATTTGCCACTATTATAATCTCCAACCAAAAAGATGGCGGTTTTCATACCAACAATCTATATTTTGAGACTTTAAAAGATTTAGAGTAAATAGTTTGATTTATGCTGAACAAAAAACAAACGCATCAGGTTCTCGGTGCCCTCTTTTCCACCATTTGGTGATTAATGCCATTCTTTGCATGTTGCACAGTAACGTTTTCCAAAAATTTCGGTGTCGCCTACGAGGGGGAGTCTCGTACCATCACATGGACAGGTAGTTCTATTGAAATAAGCACCTATTGTCATTAAACTCGCAACGATACCTAATAAGGCTCCGACGATGTTAAGCCAATCATTATCCTTTGACATTTTATCGCACATTAGATATTATGATGGTACTATATAAAATTATATTTGCATATGCTAATATCTTTTTTACGTGCAAATACAATAACCTTGAGCATATGCTAATATCTTTTTTACGTGCAAATACAATAACTTGATATAGGAGTGTATAACGCATAATGATAGGTGTTAGGATATATGAGTCAGGAACCTAAGAATGAAAAAACAATAAAGGATGGCGTGTTAGTGCTACATCCGATGCGATGGAAAATCATAAATGCACTAAAAGAAGATGGACAGCCCCGCTATATTGATCAAATAGCAGAAAAGATTGGAGCAGACCGACAGCTTGTATCATTTCATTTGTCGACTTTAGAAGAGAATGGATTCGTTAAAAGCCAATTTAAGTTCATAGAACGCCCAAATTCTCCAGCAGGTAGAGCTGGGCGATTTTACGAGCTTACTGATAAATTCGACAAAATACGACCACAATTGATTAAGCTGCTCGAAACTAAGAGTTAAGCTTCTCCAAGCTTGTCACAATAACCATGCAGACGAGCTTAGCCGTCCCTTCCATTTTTTTGTTTATATCTTTAGCTACATCTTCAGGTTGTTCATGAGCAAATATACTAAAATACTTGAGGAAGCAATTCTTCAAAATTAACTCTCTATTATTATTACTAAATCTTACTTCATATTCATAATCTCTATTTTGATAACGCATTTTAAATAGGACATAAAGTGCTTCACAGCCACTTGCCCTTTTAATATCTTCTATTGGTTCAATATTCTCAAAAGGAAGTTCGTGAAAAACAGGGCGATAAAACCATACATATTCAAACTTTATGGGAAGACCAATTGTTTTTTCAAAATAATTGTTTAGAAATTCTTTAGCATCGTCCGATAACGGCAAAATGATCACTTATTATGGATACAGTAAATTGGATGCATATTTAACCTTTCTATAACAATTGTGACAATAATTGACATTTCGTATTAAGGTTATCCACTTGTTTTGTCCTTCTAAATTTAGATAGACTGGTTTTGTTAAGATGTCGGGTGATTGTTCTCCCTGTTAACCGTCGGGTGATGAAGTATTGCTGGGCTCACCCATCTGTAGCTCTTTGAAGAGATTTATCTCAAGTTTTTTCAGTGCATCATGAGTATCTTCAAGGGCGTTAATTTGCTCTTGTGATAGATGATTAATCTTGGGCTTGTTATCCGCAAACTGGATAGCCCAAACATCTACTGGCTCGCCTAAACCATAGGCTCCCACTTCTATAGCTTCTTTAATAACCTTGTATGCTAAAACTTGACCTCTGAGGCAAGTAATATCGCCAATTTTGTGGTTGTGGAGAAGAGAATGAGCAAAAATATCACCAATACCGATAGCTGCATAACCAAATTCATGGCAATCAACATCTTCGCCATCTTGATCGATTATGATTATAGTAGGTAAACTTTGTTCGTAGCCAACAACCATTGTAACTGCTGCTGGGGCTTTTCTATCACCAATCAGGGAACCATATATACCACGGTATCTGCTTATCGTTTCCTGTCTAATGCCCACCATAGCGTTCTTAACAATATCAACTACTAACTGTGTCGAGATATTTGACATTTGAGATATTTGTCTATCTAATTCCTTTTCTATTTTTTGAATAACTGATACATCACCTGCTGCTCCCCAAATAATAGGGCTGTTAGAGCATTGTTTAATCTTGGAGGTCTTTTGTTTAACAGGGGTACCAGTTGCACTCGTTGTGGCTTGACTTTCAGATGCCATCACTACGCCATCGCAACAAACAAGAGCTGTGATGAGAGTCAATCCAGTTCATCATTATGAGATATTAATTACACTCTTAGTTGCGTATTCAGGATATTTTGAATATACAAGTTTTAGAAGGTCTCTCAGAGAGTTCTTTGTGATTGTAGACTTGATGTCTCTAATTTTGTCAATTTGCTCATCATTAAATGATTCAATTATTCTCTTTGCCTTAGCTTTTCCTTTTTTTGTCAAATAATAATAACCAATACTTATCCTTTGGGTTTTATCATCCATCAATAATTTTTCCTTCTGTAAATCTTCAAGGTCAGTATAAACTTTAAAGTTGATAGGACCATACGTCCACGGTTCAAATTCATTCAATAAACTTTTATCAACCTCTTCAGCTATAAGAAAAAGCCCTTTCATTAGACGGAGTCTTCCATCAATTGGATTATTTTCGGTATTTTTATCACCTAAAGAAGATAGGAGAGCTAATAAGTAGTCTCTTCTTTTTAAATTAATATCATTTCCTTCTGTTGCAGTTAATTCGGTCATATTATCACATAATATTTATGCTTGTTATAAATAAAGGTTCTGTTACCTCTGCGGTTGACTGATGTTGGTTTTACCTTTCGGTTGATAGCTTACGTTCTGGATTAAAGTCACCCATTTGTTTTGTCCTTCAACCTTTATCATTTAAAGCATAATAATGTCGTTATTTTTAACATAGTTTATGAAGGAAGAAGTTGTAGGTGTTGTGTTTCCTATTCTACCGCAACAAGTTCATAGAATAATGGATGGGCAGAAAACGGTTTTCGTTAAAAAAATTCATTTTACTCCAAGAGATTTAAAGAAATATCGTCTTAAAAAAGGGATGAAACTTTTTCTTTATGTTTCAGGTTCTGGAAAAACATTGGCAGGAGAAGCAGAAATAGCTAACATAGAGTTTCTTTCTTACAAAGAAATTCTGGCAAAGTATAAAGAAAGTTTAGTTCTCTCTGAGAAAGAATTTTACGATTATTATACTACCAGTCAAACACAGCTTAGTTATAAGAAACCTCTCCTTGTTTTATCCTTAACAAAAGTTCAAAAGTATCCAACTGGCAAAACCTATCATAAGACTATATCTTTATCAGGAGAATATGTAAAGAAAAAAGATTATGAACTGATAATTCGTTGACGTAATTGTAGTTACATATTATCTGATATTTCTTTAATCTATTGCAGTTGTGGGCTTTGTAAAGTTGTCTGGTTCTCGTCTAATTTTTTGTGACCGTAAACTGTTGGGTTATACCCTGCCAATTAACTTGTGGAGGACAGTTTTGTCTATTCCTCGTTCGGCGAGCATGATTATAACGAGAAGATAGCCTTCTTTAGCGAATGAGCTGGATTAGTTGATATGTCATCAGGATTCTTCTTCGGCTTTGGAACTCCGAGAGCATCCATGAATCCTGCTTCTGCCTCTCTGTAAATTCTTCGGGCTTCGACTTGGAGCTCCTCGATGGCTCTGTCTTTCGCCTGAATCAAATCTCGAATCTTGAACTGCTGATCAAGAGGCAAAACAGGTATCTTCAGACCTTGGAACACTTTCTGGTCGATCCTCTTCCTGCCAGTGGCACCGACGGCGAACGCATAGAAGTAGTCAGCCATCTCCTTGTCCTTCAGCACTTCTCGGAAGAAAATCGGGTCGATTTCTTTCTTATGAAGCTTGAGCACCATGAAGTCTCTCGTGACAATTGCCCCATCAAGGTCTTCGGGTACAATTCCAATGCAACCATTGTAAAGGTCAATCCGAGATACGATGACATCACATGTGCGGATGAGGGTTTGCGCTTTGGTTCCTATGTCATTCCCTTGATTCTTTTCTCTGAAGACTACACCTTTCTTCCTGCTAACCGTTACCTGCAAAAACTCCTCATCGGGCTGAGAGTCTAAATTGATTCTTTCCGTTGAGAATGTGACCAAGGTAGGGTATATCTGCTTTAGAGGGAGATGCTCGAAAGGATGCTTCCTCGAATATCTATAGAACTTGACATCAAGACGGCTTTCGTTAGACTGGGCTTCATCGAAGGAGAACTCGACATCTTTTGGCACGGATTTAATGTTTCCAGTTCTCAGCTTGGCTGGGAGTATTTGGCTACGCTCGGTCTGAAGTATATCGACCTTATCCTTGATGTTCTTAACTTCGGCTGTAGCATCCGAGAATCGCTTAATTAGTTCGAGCCTCACGTCACGAGGTGGGCATGGTATCTTGAGATACTTCACATCATGTTCGCTTATAGCGGGGTAGTTTAGTGCACTCGAACGTCTGTCGAGTTCGTCTGTTATCTGCCTACATCGTAAGATGTGTAAAAGATACTCAGGTTCAATTTCGTTTTCTTTGCATCTTAGCTGAATGAATCCGTTCGTCCCAATCTGCCCATCGAGTTCTTCTGGGATTATTGCGATTTCACGCAGGAGCGGTCTAACGGATGATATTACAATGTCATTCTTTATGAGTGTGAGTTTTGCACGAGAAGGCAGGTCGATGCCCTGAAGCTCGGAATAGTCCTCTACTTCGCCAAGCTCACCGTCTATATCGCTTATCTGTAGATACTTGTATTCAAGATTATTTTCGATGGTAACCCCTGAATCTACGGAATCGGCTAAGTCTTTTACGAACTTCATAGGATATTTCCCCTTGAAGAGTTGCGCATAGCTGTCCTTCAAAACGGGAGAGTAGAACTTCAAATCAAGCCGATACTCCGTCCTGTCGTAGATACCTTCCTCAATCTCATCTAACGATATTTCTATGTTCTTGGACAATTTAAGCACCCACAAGTTTGGCTACATGAGCGTTCCAGCTCTCCAAGGCTGGTTCAATGTCGTTTTCGTCCACCGTTCGTCCAGTGTTATCATACCCTACGTATTGAAGGTCGTAGCCGAAGACGGGAAAGCTCTGCTTAACCAGCTCGTTCTCCTTCCTTCTCATTAAGAGGACTGAAGCCTTAACTCCACTGTAGTGAGGTTTGAACGTTGTGACGGGAAGAGAGAAGACCGCAAGAATGAAGCACTTCCTGAAAAGATACTTTCTGAGTGCTTTATATGTCGGAGTGTTTAGAACACCCTCATCGACCACCGAGCAGATGAGACCGTTTGGTTTAGCCTTTCGAACCATGAGTTGAAGAAAAAGCGATTGCGCCTTCGATATTGGGACGTCATACTTGTCGAGCTGGCTCTCCTTCATCTTCTCGTTCAGACCGAAGGGTGGGTTTGTCATAATGGATTCAAAGAGAGGTTCTTGGTCAAGATGTAGAAAATCGACTTCCTCGGTGAGTGAGTTTTCATGAATAATATTAACATGCCCATCACCTGCCAGAATCATATTCATCTTGGCTGTCTTTGCTACGACCCCTGCATCAGCCCCATAAAGACAACGCAGTCTAAGGTGCTCATGCCTCCCATCTTTTACTGCCTGCCCTTCGTGTTCGTTCTGGTCAATATGCCAATTAACGACTTGCATAGCTTTGATTAAGAAGCCTCCACTGCCGCATGCTGGGTCAAGGACGATGTCGTCAGGTTTTGGATTGACAAGCCTGACCATCATCTTCACTATGGGACGGGGGGTGAAGAACTGCCCCAGCTTACTTCCTCTCAGAACCGTAGCAAGGAAGTGCTCGTAAGCCCTGCCCTTAATATCAGCATCAAAATCCCTATCGAAGTTGACTGGCGCAAGCACATCGACAAGCTCTTTGAAGGTCTCAGGTTTCTTTATCTTGAATCTATCACTGTTATCGAATACTTCACTGTAAGCCTGTATAAAGGCGTTAAAATTCTCCACCACCAATTTCTTCACCGTCGCAGGGTTAGACTCTTGCGCAATTTCGTTGAATGAGGTTATGTCTTCAGGCTTCAGCTTCGTGTTCTTGAAAGTGCCGCTGAAGAATTTCTCCGAATACAACTTGAGGAATAAGACCTTCGAGAACTCCTCAACGGACTCTACAGGGGTCTTATGTTCACTGTCGCGTAGAATGTCGTGGCAACGCTTAAAGATGTGTTCCAAGTCAGCCATCGACCTTGTGGCTTCTGCCCTGAATATGTCCTCAAGAGCTGGCTGAAGGATTCTGTCAAGCTTTCGAGGAAGGACATCGTTCGTCGTCAAAGTCACATCGTCAGAATCTCTTTTGAGTCGGCTTAGGAAAAGGGGGAGATCGGTGCAACGAGGAATATCATCCATCATATGCCCGTTAAGCATCAGTTGGTTCTTCGTGTTCGAGTTGTAAATGATGTAGTCTGTCCCATTAGTGAGAACTACACATATAATCTTTTTCGAGTTACCGTATTTAATAGCCTCCTCCTTTTCGCTCTTCCCTAAAGTCAAGCCGCTACGCTTGGCTTCGATTATGACATCTGTATTCTCTCCGTCCAGTTTTATCTCGATGTCAGTGAATCCCCAGACTTTTCCTCCCATCCCCTGCACATTCTCGTCAAAGAAAAGTTGAGTTTGAAGGTCATAGCCAAGGGTCTTGACCAGATACTTGTCAACAATCCTCTTGATAACGGTCGGCTTCTCCTTCATCCCTTTCCGTCCTTTTCGAGCCAATCAGGAACCCTCCCAATCGTCAGCGCAAAATCGAGATGTGCGCACAGACCCCTTACGTCATTACGCTATATGAGCTTTTTGTGCCTGAACTACTTCAGAACTGTCCGAAGCTTTAACCTCAACTTTCTTGCCCCTCAACAGAAATGTAATTCTTGTGGGCTTACCAAGGGCATCAACTATAGGTTTTGGTATGGAGCTTTGCGCTCCACGTTTCTCTTCATAATTAACACTAACCGTAAATTTCGTCTCGTCCTTCTTCCATTTGGGCACGCTTTAGTATAGCCTATCTACGTATATAACACTTATCTACGTAGATACCGATACCTTAATATACCATATCTACGTAGATAATGATAGGGAAGAAAGATGATGAACCTTCGGGAAGAAAAAGGGAAGGAAATAGCCCATCTTGAAGGGCAAATTAAAAGGATTGACGGTCATTTATACAAAGTTAATTCTCAGTCTGGTAACGGTGTATATGAAGTATTTAGCACAGAGTTAGGATGGATTTGTTCCTGCCCCGACCACCAGTTTCGAGGGGAAAAATGCAAACACATCTGGGGTGTTGAGATAAGTTTAGCGTTAAGGCAGAGTGTTTCCAGCCAGACAATTATAAGCCCAGTTAACCCTCAACTTTGTCCAGCATGCCAATCCGATAAAGTTGTGAAGCATGGAATAAGACACAACGATTATGGTGATATTCAGCAATTCCTATGCAAAAGTTGTGCCAGAACTTTTGTAGTAAACCTCGGATTCGAGAAGATGCACGCCACCCCTCAAATAATAACCTCCGCAATGCAACTCTATTTCACGGGAGAAAGTTTAAGAAGTGTGCAGAAGTTTTTGAGACTACAAGGCGTAAACATATCCCATGTAGCTGTCTATAAGTGGATAGGAAAGTATGTAGGTTTAATGGAGAAATATCTCGACCAAATAAAGCCCAACGTTGGAGACACTTGGAGAGCAGATGAACTTTATGTTAAGATCAAGGGAAATATGAAGTATCTGTTCGCCTTAATGGACGACGACACAAGGTTCTGGATAGCTCAAGAAGTTGCTGACACAAAATACACCCATGACGCAAGGGGATTATTTAGAGAAGGAAAAGAAATAGCTGGAAAGAAGCCTCTAACTATAATAACCGATGGATTACGAGCATATCAAGACGCATGCACGAAAGAGTTTTGGACAAACTATAATCCGAGAACTAAGCACATCAGAGATATTCGCTTGAGTGGGGAAGTTCACAACAATAAGATGGAGAGGATGAATGGGGAAATCCGAGACCGAGAGAAGGTTATGAGAGGACTAAAGAAAACAGATACGCCGATTCTGAAAGGATGTCAAATATTCCACAATTATATTAGACCACATGAGGCGTTAAACGGAGAAACTCCAGCAGACAAGTGTGGAATAAAGATCAAGGGAGAAAACAAGTGGATAACGCTGATACAAAATGCCTCAAAACAACATGATAACTAATTATTAGCAACAAGTTTATAATCATACAAAAGATTATTTGATATATGTCAAATCAAGAGAATAAAGGAGTTCAACCGATTTACACTGTTCCCCCTGCTGTGACAGATAAGACTTGGGGTGAAGTGCAACTGAAAGCCTTAGATGTGCAGCTAAAAACTTTAGAAAATCAGAAATATCAAATTGATAAGCTCGGCGAGTTTGCAGACAAAGGGTTAAATGCTCTAAAGTCCTATTTTGGATTAAAGAATATGATAATGAGTGCACTATCATACGTTTTGATAGCAGGTATCGTTATTGGTGCTTATCTCTTAACTCAAAGTGGGAAACTTAGTGGCGAAACATTTGCTTTCTTAATGGGCTCTGTCGTGGGCTATATTATATCAATACTGTCAGAACGTTCTTAGTGTGATGAATTATCTTAATCATCACCCGACAGTTGACAGAACCGTAAATTCCAAGCCATGTCAGTCCAGTTAACAGCAACAATTATGTTAAAGCATGTTAGACTAAGTTAACAGAACCCTTTTCTGGGTTCTGATAAGATAACTGCTCATCTGTCTGGCTGTAAACTGTCGGCTCATCTATAACCGTTTAAGGCAGTGCGGATATTTACGAGCGGGATTCTTCCCTTTTAGATTTACTTTTTCATATTTTTCCTTTCAGAAAAGATATATAACTATCAATATATCTTAATGTTTAGAAAAGAGTGGTCGAAAAATGAGCGTTTTTATGGTCGAAACCTATGTAATAAAATCAGAGAAGAGGGAAGAGTTCATGCCAGCTCTTCAAAGATTCTTAAAATACAAAGAGGAAAACCCAGAAATTTTTAAAGGAGTGAAATCTTGGAAACTCTTTCAACAAGAATATGGTGCAATATCTGAACTATATATTGAAATGTGGGAGTTCGATAGTATAGCAGATATCGAAAAAGTTATGACAAAAATATTTCAAGAGGAAGAAATGAAGAAAATCAGCCAAAAATTTCATACACTTATAGAGCCTGCGACATATTCAACGAATTTATGGAGTACAGTTGTTTAGAAATCGCTTTAAATCCTCAAGGGTGAGGAAGTCTAATATAGTCCTTTGTAAAATATAAAGTCATGAATAAATCTGATGCAGAGTTAAGGTCTCCAATTGTTAATAAAGATAATTCGGTGACATTGAACCTTAAAAGTGAAAACGCCAAAGCTGTTGAAGTGACCTCTGAGCTTGTATTTGAGACAACACGTGCAACACCTAATCTTGAAGGAGTGCTTGGAGGACACATACCTATGAAAAAAACCTCCAAAAATATATGGACCATTACATCAGTCCCGATGCTGCCAGGCAGATACGCCTATTCATTTTCGGTAGACGGCCTATTGACGTTGGATCCCCTTAACCCGCTAATACGTCGAGTTAATTCGCTTACCCCGTTTGGAGGCAGCATAAATAAGGTCGATATCCCAGCCGAGGAACCTATGCCATGGGAATTTTCCAGCGATATCGCACACGGAGAAGTAGTTCTTCACAAATTTGGCAGCAGAACATTTAAGCAGGTAAAGGGCTGCTCGGTCTATCTTCCACCTGGATATAAACCGACTAAAAGGTATCCGATACTCTACCTCCTTCATGGTGCAAGAGCCGATTCTTTAACCTGGATTTTCAGCGTGTACGCAGACAACATCATGGATAATCTGATATCTGAGAAAAAAGCAAAGGAAATGATAGTGGTTATGCCTGATGGCCACAAGGGGACCGTAGGAGCTTTGATAGACATTGCCCCCTTTTCAAAGGCTTTAGACAGCGAGGAGACTAGGAGAAAAATACTGGAGGAGCATACAAACTACTTTATCAAGGATGTTGTACCCTTCATTGAGTCGAGATATCGAGTCCTGAAAGAAGCTAGGGCGATCGCGGGGTTATCTATGGGTGGCGGGCAAACTTTCAACTTAATAACGACGCATCCTGATATGTTCTCTGCTGCAGGGATGTTCAGCTCGGGAATGATCGACGACAGACTACTAAACAGATTATCCAAGGTCAAACAACAGATTAAACAGTATAAATTGATCTATATTTCCTGTGGAAAACGAGATCCTCTGCTAAAACAAAACGAATCGATTAAAGGAAAACTAGAAGAATTAGAAATCAAATACGTTTATTACACCGCTGATACAGGTCACGTCAACAATTTTTGGTCGAGATCTCTCGCGGATTTCGCGCAACGCCTCTAAAAAACGTTACTAAAAATAAAAAAACCTACTATCGGGGTCATAGACTTAGTTAACTACATATAGCTGCGTTATTATTTTTCTTTACAATTCCTTTTTAGGACTTGATGAAGAGATAACTTTTTTGAGTGCCTTAGATTGAACAAAGACTTAAGTGTATATCTTCTTTTTAAGTAATATTATGGAAGTCAATGGAAATACAATAGTTATAACTGGCGGAGCAACTGGAATAGGCTTCGCTCTAGCACAAAAATTTGTAGGTCTGGGTAACGAAGTCATTATCTGTGGAAGAAGAGAGTATAAATTGGATGAAGCAAAGACTAAACTACCATCGATCCACGTAAAGAAGTGTGATATATCAAAGGAAGACGAGCGTGAAGCCCTTTATGATTGGGTAAGTTCTAACTTCAAGGACGTAAATATGTTAGTGAACAACGCAGGAATACAGAGACCAATAGATTTTAGAAAAGGTGTAGAAGATCTGCTAAAGAATGAGGATGAGATTGAGATAAACCTTAGAGCGCAGATATATCTTTCAGCACACTTTATACCTCTGTTTTTGAGGCAAAAGAATGCCGCAATTATTAATGTATCATCTGGGCTAGGATTTGTGCCTTTAGCAAGATTCCCAGTTTATTGTGCTACAAAGGCAGCAATACACTCGTTTAGTATGACGTTAAGGTATCAGCTTAGAGAAACACCGATAAGGGTATTCGAGGTAATACCTCCAACGGTATTTGACACAGAATTAAAGGGGAAAGAGTTAGAGAAAGCTGAATGGAATGTTTCATCATCAGAAGTGGCTGAAGTTGTAGCAAAGGGATTAGAAAATAATGAATACGAAATAGTAATAGCGATGGCAAAAAATTACATAATAGGCTCCAGAAGCGATCCGGAGCAAGCATTTAAAAATATGAATGTTTATTCCACTTAAAAAAATCCTGGAAATATTTAAATATCTATCTTATAGTTGCCTTATAGAAGTTGAAAAATATGTCTCCAAAAAAAGAGGGCGACAAGAAGATATCACCAGAAGAATGCCCGAACTGCAAAGAAAATGTTTTAATCTATGGGAAGGCTGTGGAAAAGAAGATAGGAAATAAAACACTTAAGTTTTGTTCCGACAGCTGTTCTGTTGCCTATGCAGAGGCAAATAAAAAACGCTAGGAAAACGAGGAAATCAGGAGAACTAAACGCAAGAATCTTTGTGCACCGTAAAGTTAAGTCTATCCAAAGATTTAAACTCTTTTATCTATGTTTCGTCCGATAATGATTCGCATAAATTGTGTCTTACATTGGGAATTTATTATATAACGTTATAGTTATAGAATATATTTTATGTCGTCAATAAAATTCTCCAAGCTTTTTAAATGAAATTTAAATCCGAGGTCTTGCGATCTTGGGAATTAATTCTGGCCTTTAAGAGAGAATGCATTTATAATAGTCTATAATACTCACAATTGAAACTGACATATGAAAAGGATCAGTGTCACAATCGATAATGACCTTCTTAAGAGATTCGACCAAACAATAAAGAAGAAAAGATATGAGAATCGCTCAAAGGCTTTCAGAGATCTGGTTACAAACTTTCTGATAGAGGAAGAGTGGGAAAGTCTTACTACAGAAGTAATAGGTGTCATAACCCTCCTCTACGACCATGACACAAAAGGGATAAGTGATAAACTCATAGACATTCAACATGGCATGTCCAAAAACGTAATCTCCACAATGCACGTTCACGTAGACAGACATAATTGCGTTGAAATCATTGCGATCAGAGGACTACCCCACGATCTAATTCAGATCTCAGATAGGCTTATCAGTTTGAAAGGTGTTAAGCACGGCAAACTGGTCATCAGCTCAATAGAGAACGACCAAGATTAACAGTAGAGGTCAATAAAAATTCAAGAATAAACCTTAAATAATATTACTTTTTATGTCGATAGTAATACGGTAGGTGAGTCTCGCAATGTCGAAATCAAAATTTATCGCGCTTGTAAGTTTGCTGAGTGCATTCTCTGGAACCTTGCAGGTATTTGTTGCACCCATAACATTCCCAATATTAGGAGGGCTACCATTTGGTCATGACCTTATAGTCTTCTTTCCCATCATACTGTCCGTTTGGATAGTAGGAAGATTTGGAGCCGCAACAGGTGTCGGCATTATCAGTACCCTTATCGTTCTTTTCCTAAATTCAAGCTTGTTCTTTGTTGTCGGTTTTGCGATAGCTGCGTTTATCTTTGACCTATTGTTGTTCGTTGTTGAGCATAGGGTTACTTTCAAAATGAGTAATATCTTAGCTGTTTCCCTGTCAATGATTCTTTCTTTTTTTATAGGAGGGTTCATCTTAGGATTATTAATTACAAGTGGATCTTTTCCATTATCGTTAACATATTGGGCACCTCTCCATACTCTTGGTGGTGCCATTGGCCTGATAGTATCCTACCCTTTGCTAGCGGCACTAGAAAGAACAGGAGTGAGAAAGAGTTATGGATTCTGAAAAAGAATATATTAAGAAAGCTGTAACTTTACACGGACATTATGGCCCATCTCTGATGTTAGGGGTGAAAGCATGCTTGTATGCTAAATCTGTATTAGGAGACGTCTCGAAATGTGTTGCTGAAACCATAGTGAGAAAGCCCTACCTTTGCGCATTAGATGGGGTTAAGGCTTGTTCAAAATGTGATATTTCTGTTGAGGAAGGAGAAGGGCTTTCTTTCACCTTTTTCAATGGATCACAAAAGCTGAGGATGTCATTGAAAACAGCACTGTTGCAAGAGTACTACAACAGATACTGGAACGAACTTGAACATTTAGCTGATGAGGTTGTAAGTAAAGATGCGCTCGATCTCTTCGATGTGACAAAAACTTAGTTATCAAAAATGAGATCCTTTCTTCTAAAGCATAGAATTGACCCCAATCCCTTTTTATTTTTCTGTCAGATTAGAAAGAAAATGCCACAACGGAAGTTTGATTCTTTCTTACTGGTTTCTAAGAACATGCTATATTTGTTATTTAAATTAACGGTGTAAGATTTTGATCGAAGATTTGCTAAAATAAAGTAGATTTTGTATTATGATTTCTCTTTAAGAGCTTATAAACTAACAGTTAAATACCAATCTGAAAGTTCAATATTAGAACATATTGTATATAAAGCTGAATGTGTTTAAAACTTGGGATGTGAGGACGTATAGAGAACATGAGCAATAGTACCGCAACGGAAGAACCGCATAAGAGGCGGAAGAATGCGACAATTCATCAGATTCTCGAAATATTTTATGCACCTCAAAGGGCATTTAAGGATATAGTTGGAGAGCCCAAGTACATTGGGCCAATCCTGATAATGGTCCTTTTCCTGGCTGCGAGCACGGTGTACAGTTCCGCTATCCTATCAAGAAGCTACCTTGAATACACTCTTCCGAATTCTAACCCATCAATCGGGCAGGTTGACGTATGGACTGAAAACGCGACCTTGTGGACCTCCGCACCAGGAGCAACGATCAAAGAGGACTTTAATGATTTCATAAATGGTAGCTATTATGGTAACAGAAGCATCGCGTTCTCAATGCCTAACAGTTCTCAAATTTTCATGAACCTGATTGATATAGGACCTGTAAATTGCTCAGCTACTGATGGTTATCGAAACCTGTCTTTAAGGGTGAAGATCATAAGCCCAAAAACCGCTCCTTCAAACGCGTCCATCTACCTGTTCTCTGGGAATAACTCAGATTATTCCTTTTACGACCTAACTGAAACCCTTTCAAATAGTACGGCAGGCGTCTGGAACAACCTGACGGTTCCTCTTGCGACTGAAGGTTGGGCAAACAACAGTGTGGACTGGACAAGAATCACAGGGATGAAGCTGCAGTTTGGTTGGTCTGAAAATTCAAACATCACAATACTCCTTGACGGCCTATATTTTCGCGGTGTTTTTCAAAACCCTCTTAACACTGACGCCGCTGACTATCTTTTAAATTATTTACTATCTGGCTTACTGCAATTTCTTTTTCGATGGCTTCTAATAGCTGGTATAATCTTCTTACTCGTTAAAACTTTTGGAGCAAAAACACTTTGGAAAACAATATTTATTTCAGTTGGATTCTCTCTTATCATCTTTAGTGTAATGTATCTAGTAAACACAATTTTTGTCCTATTGACGTTACCAAAACTTTACTACTCTCTCGAATACCTTGGAGGGACTCCGACAGAAATGGCGGCCGCCACAGCCAAGATAGACAGCCAAGCCACGCTTTTTTCCACGATTAGCGGTTATGTACAGGTAACTGCGCTCGTGTGGATAACTGCACTTTGTGCGATAGCAACTCGTTTATCAACCGGGTTTTCATGGGCTAAAAGCGCCACTGCCAGTGCTATAGCATTGTTTGTAGAATTCATTATTGGCCTACTTCTTGGAATCTAAGTTACTGAGAGAGTGTTCTGGAGTTATTGAATTAAATATGGCCGTTGAAGACGGGACAAGATATAACATAATCTTCCAGTCTCTAAAAGAGATAATAGAATCAGAGATCGAAGAACATTATGTGTGGACTTTGCTCTGGGAAAAGGGAGTTTGGTTAGGTAAACAACCTTAACAAGTCAAAGAATAATTTTCATGATAGATCAATCTGAAGGAACTATTTTCTTAAGAGATTCGAGTGCAGGTAAAAATCTATTCATCTAACCGAGTCCAACAAAATCTTTTCTCTACTCTTTTTTTCTTATATTCTCTAGAATTTCTGATAGTTCAACTGGATCTCTACTGTATAGTCTTAACACTTCTCCTCTTCTAGGATGCTTTATTGAGACAAACATTCTATCTGCATTGGTTTTGACTTTAAAGTTCAACGGGATCTTGACTATTTTCTTTCCATCAAACATTATAGATCCATTGGAAATCGTGTATTTTTGAGGCATAGTATGATAGGGTGATGGAAAGAATATGAACACAAATACTAGAAGCACTATTAGGCCAATATATGAAAATAGAATGAGAGCCAGAAGCATTACGAAGAACTCCACAAGGATTAATCCTATCGCGTAGATAATCGTTCTTTTACGATCTGCCTTTTTTAATTCTGTAACATCGATTTCGTTTGACACTGCCTCCATGGACCTCCTATAGGAACTTGGGCAATATTTGGGTTATAGAGCTCATCAATTAGTTTCTACGTGTAGATTCTTGTTCCTTCTTCAGGATAGATGATGAAGCTTAATGGTAACTGGAAGTTCATCAAAAGACATAATACACCTTTAGGGCAAATCTAGAGACGTTAGTGTATGGGTTTCTCCCCAGAATATGCAGTGGAACTTAAGGGAGTAGTCAAGCGTTACTCAGACATAGTAGCAGTTGACAGTTTAGATCTTACTGTCCCGCAAGGGGAGATTCTTGGACTCCTGGGACCCAATGGTTCTGGAAAATCTACTACGCTGAAGATGATTTTGGGATTAGTGAAACCAGATTCAGGAGTCGTTAAAGTGCTCGGAAAGAGTGTAGTCGAAGATCCAGTGGGGGTAAAGAGGCTCATAGGTTATGTTCCCGAAACCCCTCGAATTTACGAATTCTTGACAGGTTTAGAGTACCTCGACTTTGTAGGGGACATCTATGGGGTCCCACTTTCAGATAAGAAGGCGAGAATAGAGAAGTATATGGTAGCACTTGGCCTAGAAGGGAGGGAAGGAGACGTAATAAATAGCTACTCCCAAGGCATGAAACAGAAGATCGTTCTAATTTCAGCTTTAATTCATAAACCGAAGCTGCTGATTTTGGATGAACCCCTTAACGGTTTAGATCCAAAGTCGGCTAGGATTGTCAAAGACCTTCTGAAAGAACTGACAGAGCAGGGGGTGACTTCTGTTGTATCAACTCATATTCTTGAAATCGCCCAGGCCATGGCTAATAGGATAGCTATAATGTTCCAAGGGAGACTGCAGGCTTTAGGAAATATGGAAGATCTTAGAGAGAAAGCTCGGATGCCTGGTTCAGATCTTGAAGATATCTTTTTGAAACTTACAGGAACAGAAGATATAAAGGAAGTTGTCGAGGCGCTTCTCCAGTGAACTGGAGAAACGTGGTCAGGCTTGTTAATGTGGACATAAAGTCTGGAAGGTTAATTAGAGGCAGTCAACTCAGAAGATACAGGGAAAATAGGACACTTCAATACCTACTGTATGGGGGTGGAGTAACGATAGGGCTGTTGGTAGGTCTATCTGTTGGGTTCTTCTACAGCAGCCTTCTTGATCTTAAATTCAAAGGCCTCATTTATCAGGGAGCTCTATACGTTTTTCTCTCACTTCCGATCTTGATACTTCTTTTCAGCTTTATATTTACAATGATGAGCCAGATTCAGCAAGGAGGAATGAGGTTATCTGTCCAGGTTCCATATTGGTTACCCATAACTTGGGAAGAACATACCCTCGCTTCAGTCATATCGCATCTGATAGGTTTTCCCTTGGCCTCAATTATTGCGATCAGTTTGGCTGTTTTGACATTATCCATCTTCCTTAAATTGTTTACTCTTGCACTTTTTGCAACGTTTGCATTACTTGTAAGTGCTTTCTTGGCAAGCACAACAACAGACATCTTCAGGGTTCTACAGACCCGGTTCATAGGCGCAGTCTACAAGTCATCGGGTAAGGCTGCTGTCTGGGTGAGGTTCGTTGGTTCCATCCTCTTTTTGATCTTTTTCTATGTATTATGGTTCACTATTACATCAGGCTCAAATGCGATAGAGCTAGTTCAAACCGTAGCTAGTGCCCAAGGTTCTATTTGGTATGTTCCGTACGCCTGGCCAGGGTTGGCACTTGCTTCCTTCATCAGTGAAAATATTCTGAACACCTTCCTATGCTTAATTGCTTCTGTAGCTTTCACCTTTCTCCTCTTTTTTCTGGCTGTTAGAATAAACGTAAAGTTCGGTTTATACGAACCTCCGGCAATAACAGTATCGAAGGGAGTTTATGTTCCAAGGACATCGTTTTTGGAAAGATTTGGCTTCTCTACATCAGAAGTCACTTTGATAAGAAAGGACCTTAGGGCTTTCACAAGAAGGAGAGAGTTAATGTATATTTTCATATTGCCTCTAATTATCGTCCTGATGCCAATACTAGGGTCAGCTGGTCAGATTCAATCATCGTTTTCATCCTTCTTCTCTGTTTGGATACTCCTATTACCAGGTGCTCTTATGTCTACATCTCTCGGGACTATTATAATTGGCGAAGAAGGCCTGTCGATTTGGCTCATATACTCTTCTCCTATTAGTGCGAGTAGCTTGATAAAATCCAAGTATACCTTCGTTGTATCCATCTCCTGCCTAGTTTCAATTGTTTGTGATATTGTAGGAATCTTAGTTGCGCATCCTTCTATAAGCCTAATTGTTGTATCAATAATTGAATCTTTCCTTTTAATCTTTGCAATAGCTGCTGTTTCTATTGGTTCGGGAATAAAAGGCGCGCAATTCACTGAAGCGCCCAGACCTAGGATGGTTAATCCAGTGACTTCGCTAGTCGGCTCGATTATAAGTGTAGTCGTATCAGTGATTGTGCTTTTACCTTTCCTTTATTATGCTGCCCGTTTGCTTGCTTTACCCTTTATAGAGTTTTTGCCCAAAATTAATGTTCCTTTAGCCGTTACGATGAGCGCGGTTATTTCTTTTGTGATAGCGTTCTTATTCTATAAGATTGCTCTGCGTAATGCTAAGAAGTTCCTAGCAAACAGCCAAATTTAAGAATCTAAAGTAGGGTAAAAGCCTTTCCTCAAAGTATACCAGAACTTCATGCACAATAGTCTACGGAACCTTTTAATGTTCTAAAATTAACCAGAAGAATTGAATTCATTAAACTTAGAATTCATCTCTTGGGTTAGCACACCCAAGTCTGATGGAGAAAGTTTGATCAAGAGCCCAATGTTCTTGGTTCTTAGGCTGTCTTTATGTTTTTGGAAATATTAAAAGAAAAGCCCCTGCCTTTTGAGCTTCATCTTATAGATTTCCAATAAAGTCACAGGCATCAACCCCAAGACGATGGCAATTATCCAGTCAATAAATGAGAGACGGATTATCTCTAAATTGATGCCAAAATAATTAAACAAAATTGATTGAATAGATGGTATATACATCAGCGTTAAGTGGGCTATTGGAACAGATAATATTAAAAGCCAAATAACCCAAAAGTTGTTTTCCCTTAATATTTCAAATATTGACTTGTTTATTCTTCTTAAAGAAATAACTAGCGTGCATTCCGCGATAAGTACGACAGTAAGCAACATTGTTCGAGCTTTTGCCTGAGCCCAATCGATCGGATTCAAGAAATTGGATGCGCTAAAGTTAGGGACGTATCCTAACTTGTTCTCTGCAAAAACAGGTATTAAACCCGATATCGTTGTGTAGTATGTAACAAAAAGCATGAACGCCAATGAAATGGAGAAGAGAAGTAGAGCGATGATGATTCTCTTGGTGAATATGTCCTCCGTATTCCTCGGTTTCTCTTTCATGATCCCCCCGCTCAGTTGTTCTATTAATATCGCAAAAGGCGGGATGGCGTGAGCGGTCATAAAAATATATATCTGTTGATAGGCGTTTAGTAGATAGAAACCGGATAAAAAGGAAGCCCCAAAATAAACTAAAGCTTCTGCAAGGTTTACGGCGATGTAAAAGAAAATTATGGCACGAATTTTTTCGAACAGCCCTCTGCCTTCGCGTATTCCTGTGATAATGGTGCTAAATGAATCGTCGGCTACGATCATATCAGCAGATTCTTTAGCAACATCTGTTCCGGTAACTCCCATAGCGACGCCGACGTCTGCTTCCGAAAGTGCAATTGCATCGTTTACTCCGTCACCTGTTACGGCTACAACGTACCCTTGTCTTTTATAGCGGTCTACAATTATCTTTTTGTGTTCAGGAGAGATTCTGGCAAATACTGAAGTTCTGATAAATTCATCTTCTGAAAGTGACTCTAAACTTTGCCCTTCAGAAATCAAATCGTTTTGGTTAAATATTCCTGCTTGTTCAGCTATTGTCTTTGCCGTTGTTGGATTGTCACCGGTTATCATGACCGTCCTGATTCCTGCATCCTTCGCTTCAGCGACAGATTCACGGACATCTTCCCTTAATGGATCTGAGATAGCTACGAATCCCAAATAAGTTAAATCCCTTTCTATCGAGTTCCTTTCTCTTTGAATTGTTTCTAGGGTTCCAGATTTCCTAAAAGCAAACGAGATGATCCTGTATCCGAAAGAAGCAAGGATATTAGCTTTCTTAAAGACTATCTCCTTATCTCTGCCTTTAAATTCTCGCACATTATTTATTGCATCTTCAACAATAAAATTGCACATCGGTAAAATGGTCTCAGTAGCACCTTTTGTAAAAGTAACGTACCCACCATCTTTATTCACAAAAACCTTGCTCATGCGCTTTAAGTTTGAGTCAAACGGAAAAGAAAGTATTTCTTTAAACTGTAACTTATACTCTTCCAAATTTAATCCTGACTTGTCAAACAAGATCGACAATGAAGAATCAGTTGCATCACCAATTACCTTAACAACTGATTTTTCTTTTTCTGCTACCGAAGCAGACGACCTGCTTATAACAGACGTGGAATCATTGTTGAGCATTCCTGAAACAAGAAGATGTTCAAGCAACATTCCTGAATTTAAGCTCACTACATTTACACCTACCGTTTCAGGAGTTTGTGCTGCAATATCTTTTAATCCAATGCTTTCATTTATTTCTATAATTTTACCTTCAGGTTCATATCCACTCCCAGTTACACCATAAAGTAAATCGTTGCTTTCGGTAGAAGGAAAACATATCCATTTTACTGTCATTTCATTTTTTGTCATTGTTCCTGTTTTGTCTGCGCACACTATGGAAACTCTACCAAGGCTCTCTATCGAATTCAAATCCTGTATTATAACCTTATGCTTGGCCATCGCTAATGCACCTGATAGAAGTGTAATTGTAGTCAGAAGTGGAATATTAATTGGCATAATACTCATCGCTGTTGTTAGATTTCTCTCTGCAGTTCTTGCGATCAGGTCAGCGTTATACACGATATTCTGATGGAGAACGTGGTTTAGATATATGAGAACTACTTGATGTGCAAATGCAATAGCTAGATAGGCGAGAACCGCGAATCCCAAATATTTTGCTATTTTATTTATTTTTGTTTGTAAAGTTGTTTGCATCACATTCCTTTTTTCTACATTTCTTGAAATTTTTGCAAGCTCAGTTTCCTTGCCTGTTTTTAAAACAGCAACTAGTGCTGAGCCTGCGGTCACCCAAGTTCCTAAGAAGATAAGATTCGATGAGTTGGATGTAATATGTGTAACTTCCGTAGTGTTGTCAGCGTATTTCTCAACTTCCTCAGACTCGCCTGTAAGTGCTGCTTCGTTTACTTTAAGGTATGAAGAAGAAATAATTCTAGCATCTGCTGGAACTTTATCCCCTGCACTAAGCATGATAATGTCGCCTGGAACAATCTGCTCGGAGGGTATTACGACAATCTTTCCGTCCCGAATCACCTTACTCTCCGACGGTGAAAGTTTCTGGAGTGCCTCCAGATTGATCTGGGCTCTGAAATGCTGTACAATTATCAGGACCGCGTTGATCGCGATTACTACAAGCCATAGAAACACCTGGCCATAAATTCTAGGTCGTATAAAAAAAGCAAGTAAGGCTAAGATTATACTGATTATCAAATAGATACTAATAAGCCAATTCATTAAGGGAGAGACATATGACCTTAACAAGTTGGGTCTTATTTTTGGGACAACGTTTAAGCCAAATTCTTGAAGTCTCTTTTCTGCCTCATTTTGGGATAACCCTTGTTCAAAATCTGTGCTAGATCTCCCAATCGACTTATCTTTAGATATGGCAGATGCTTCCCCTTTACCAGCATTGAATGGCTTATCTTCTTCCATAAAGGGTAAACAGCACCTTGCATTTCTATCTTTTAACCTTTTATAAATTTATCTAACCTTATCTAAAAATTTCAAAAATGTGAAAATATCAATTTTATAAACTAAATATAATCAAGGTTCCCCAGAGGGAATGGTTATAACATGCATTAAACATTGTCTAATAGGTATATGTTAAGACAACTGGAAAAGGAAGTAAGAGGCTGCATTAAATGCCCCCTTCACATGTCTCGAACTGTCGCCGTTCCCGGAGAGGGAGATTCTAACGCTAAATTGATGTTTGTTGGCGAGGCACCTGGATATCACGAAGATTTAGAGGGCAGACCTTTTGTGGGGGCTGCCGGAAAACTTCTTACTAAAATGATTGAACAGACGCTTGATATTAGGCGCGAAAACGTCTATATTACGAATATTGTTAAATGTCGGCCACCTGAAAACAGAGGCCCTTTCCAATTGGAGATTAAAACCTGCACCCCTTACTTGGAAAAGCAATTAAGCATAGTTAAGCCGCAGATTGTTTCAAGCTTGGGAAGATATTCAACTATTTATTTTTTGTCAAAGGTTGGAATCGTCGCAGGAGGAATTTTATCTGTGAGAGGAAAGATTTATGAATTCCAGAGCGATTCAAGGAAACTTTCACTTCTCCCAACTATACATCCAGCTGCGGCCCTTTATGACCCAAAAAATTTAAAAATTTTAGAAAATGATTTCATCAAATTAAAAGAAATGTTGCGATAAGTTTGCACTCTTAATGGATATATATTTTCAATTCACGAAGGTGCAATACTATATGAGACCGATTTAATTTCAAAGAAACACAAGAAATGTATGTTACATCAGTGTACAAAAAAAGAAATGATGTGCCATATTCTTAGGTAAACTTAGTTCAACACTAGCAAAGTGCGCTAAATTCTAGGGAAGAAAGAGGCAGATAGATTAATACCGAATAGTTAACCAAGAAGTACATTGAGAATCGCAAAAATAATCACGGTGACTATCTGGTAAAAAATGAATGCATATGTTAACTTTTTTTTGTAATGGATACGATTATGTGAGAAACTGAGCATTAAGATTTAACTATGTAAAAAGAGCTTAACTTTTGTTAGAAGCTTCTTCATGCTCTAATCTTACCACAGGTTTCGTCATCGCTTCTCTAATCATGTTGGAAACTTCTATCGGGCTTCTGATATTTCTTAGTTTGACTTTTCGTCCACTGTCGGATATAACAACTATCTGACCCATGTTCAGCAGTCTGTCTGTAACAGATCTCACGACTTCCAGCTCTGAGAATCCGGTTGCAGCTATCAAGAAAGACCTCTTGCTGACAACGCCATATATGATTTCAATGCTGTTTTGTCTAAGAATATAAAAGTTCGAAGCTCTTAACAAAAGGAAACCAGATGCACTGACAAACCAGACTATAAATATGATAGAATATGTCCAAATGTCGAGTCTAATACCTATAACCATTTGTGCAGCTACTTTAAATTGGACTTCAAGCCAAGCCAATAAAAGTGCAAATATAACTGATGCTATTCCTCTAATTATGATAGAAGGCAATATCCAAGGTTTATCGCTCCATATATTATCAGATTTTTTGCTAGCCCTTTTTTCAGCCATATTATTTGATTCACCCAGAACATATTTTAGCTCCAACCGTATATTTTTAGAAACCTTACTAAAAAAGTTATCCTTTCAAACAAAATATATTTTTATATTGATTAATTTAATAGTTTAAAAAATTATCGTTTTACATTTAACGAAAAAAGTCTTTTAAATGAGTGTGAATAATATTAATTCCTTTTTACTTTTTACCTTTACCTAGGACACTTTCAGAAAGTTCCCTAAGAACCTTCCTGTTAATATATGGAGGAGTCAGCCTGCTCTTAATTAGCGTCTTAACTAACTCATCGTTTCTTCTCATCATTCTTGTGAATGCCATCCAAGTCAATACCGAAAACGCAGCACGATTCTTAAAGTCTAAAATTAATATTCTATATTTCCTACAATATTTTGCCGCTTCTGGAATCACCTGAACCTTCCCAAAAGCGGAAGTCTTCGCATAATATCCGACTGGAGCTTTCTCTCTAGCTCTCGATAGTGCAACTACATAGACGTAGTTCTTGTCTTCTTCAGAAACGTTCCAATATTTCTTATCTTTTATTGCTGCAATAAGATCACTTTTCTCCTTTTTAGGTATTTTCTTGAAAACGCTTGGTGTTTTCCTTCTCATTGCAGAATATTTCGAGGGCTCACTTCTTTAAAAAAGTTTTTGAGATCTAAAGAGCATCACAGTTGTCTTCTTTGTACTTGTGGGCGGTATTCTCACAGACAGCTTAGCGCTGACGACTGACGCATGGCACATGTTGAACGACGTCTTCGGCCTTGTCTTCTTAATTACTGCTGCATTGATTGCTTCAAGGTCTGCACTGATGAGGGATTGAAATATTATTAAAAGGTTTGACTGTTAAGGGCGGAATAAGCGCTGGCTTCATGTTCATGGTCATACTCAGCTGGTTGCCGATTATCGGCCCTATTTTAATTGGAATAGTCGCAGGCATCATCCTGGAAATGATATATAAAGTGATAATTAATTAAGAGAAAACAAGTTATATATTTTAATTTATATATGTAAATCGCTTTGAATCTGGAAAACTTCTGAAGATTCAAAAGACTTATAAATTTATTAGACCTCTATTATTTGTGAAGTATTCATTTAGAGTCCTTACTATCTGGGGTATTCCTATAGAACTTCATATCACATTTATATTGTTAATGGTTTTTGTGCTTATTTTTTCCTATCCGGACCTTTACCTTTTCATCCTCACAGTATTTCTTTTTATTTCGGTTGTGGCACACGAAGTATCTCATTCAACGATTACTAGACATTATGGTATAAGAGTTAGAAAGATTATCCTTTATCCCATTGGGGGGGGCATCTCAAATAGATCAGATTCCAGACAATCCTAGAGTGGAATGGAGGATGGCTATCGCTGGACCTTTAACAAGCCTGATTTTGGGTCTACTACTACTAGCACTCGGGCTGATTATATCTGGTGGGAAACTCCCTTCCTTTTCTCTCTTAAATTTAACTCCCACCAAAAATCTTCCTCTAGACCTAGGGGCTATAAACATTGTTTTAGCAGCATTTAACCTAATTCCTGCATTCCCAATGGATGGCGGAAGGGTGCTTAGAGCAATTCTGGCTGAAAGAATGGATTTTTCAGACGCAACACGGTACGCGACTACTATCGGAAAATTTTTTGGCATAGCTATGGCTTTCCTTGGAGCCTTTACAAATTTCTGGTTGATTATCATCGGTTTGTTTGTATATGTAGGTGCAGCAGAAGAAGCCGAATCGACAATCCTATCTACGTCTATGAAGAATATAAGAGTAATAGACGTTATGTACACCGAAGTGGTCGCATCTAGCCCAGAAACTACACTTGCGGAAGCTGTAGAAATCATGTTCAAAGCAAAATATCATGATATAATTGTGATAAAGGATAACATTATGCAGAGGGTAGTGAGTTGGGAAGAAATTAAGAAAAAGCCTGAAGAGAGGAATGGATTTCGATTGAACCAATTTCCGTTAAAGAAAGTATATGTCTTCTGTGACGAGCCGGTCACGGAAGCCTATAAGGTTATGCAACAGGAAAAGCTAGATCTTGTACCCGTAGTTGACAGATCTGATGAAACCAAAGTTATCGGAGTTTTAACAAATGAAGGTGTAGCTTTAGCATTTCAGAAGGCAAGAATTTAAGTTTAACTTTAAAGAGTTTGATCGTACGTGTTCAGGTTAAATAGTACGAGCATAAAACAGTCAATTCCAAAAGATGCAACGTAACCAAATATGCTATACATATTTCATTAAGTGATTGCAATTTATCACATTTTTCTGAAATATAAATGTCTTTCCAGTATTAGTAATTTTTATCAAAACTTTTTTACCCTCCAGAGCAACCAAGAATGTTCTGATGTAATTTTAGTCAATTATTTCGAACACAAAAGTTAATTATGCAACATAGCAGACGTTTAGGTTTGCTTGGAACAAATAAAACTCTCCGATAACTCGCTGACCATTTTGGAGAAAAGATATTTGGCAAAGGATGAAAATGGGCACACTATCGAGACTCCGGAAGAAATGTTCTTACGTGTAGCTAAGACAGTTGCTTCAGCTGAAAAATTACACGGAAAAAATGATGAAGAAATCGGCCTTATAGCGAATGAATTCTATAGGATGATGGTTGATCTAGAATTTTTACCTAACAGCCCGACTTTGATGAACGCCGGGCGCCCGCTTGGACAACTCTCAGCATGCTTTGTCCTTCCAGTGGAAGACTCGATGGAAGGCATTTTTGACGCAGTAAAGAATGCGGCGCTCATCCATAAAAGTGGTGGCGGAACAGGTTTCTCTTTTTCAAGGCTTAGACCTGCTAATGACATCGTCAAGTCGACAAGAGGGGTATCAAGCGGCCCAGTCTCTTTTATGAGGGTGTTTGACTCCGCTACTGAAGCAATAAAACAAGGTGGCACAAGGAGAGGCGCAAATATGGGAGTTCTCAGAATCGACCATCCAGACATAAGATCTTTTGTTATATGCAAACTTGATAAGAGGTCGTTCACGAATTTTAACATTTCAGTATCGGTCACCGATGACTTCATGAAGAAGATGAGAGCCGATGAAGAATATCAACTAATAAACCCGAGAACAAACCAGCCTGTAAAGAATGAGAAAGCAAAGGACGTCTTTAACTTAATAGTAGAAACAGCGTGGGCCACCGGTGACCCAGGGATAATTTTCATTGACCAGATAAACAAAGCAAACTCCCTTCAGTCCATAGAGCAGATAGAGAGCACAAACCCATGTGGAGAACAGCCACTTTTGCCTTATGAGTCATGTAATTTGGGATCGATCAATCTTACTTTGATGGCTAGTGAAGTGGAGGGCAGGTTTGTGATCGATTTTGATAGGTTAAGGAGGGTTGTCTGGTCTTCGGTGCGCTTCCTCGATGACGTGATTGATGTGAACAAGTATCCTTTGGAGGAAATTGAGCGGATGACTAAGGGAAACAGGAAGATTGGTTTAGGTGTGATGGGGTTCGCTGATATGCTGATTCTTTTGGAGATCGCTTACGACAGCGATGAAGCTCTTAAAGTAGCGGATGATGTCATGAGATTTATTTCAGATGAGGCTAGAGCTTGTTCGGTGGCTTTGGGGAATGAGAAGGGGAGTTTTCCCAATTTTGAGAAGAGCACATTTTTTGGTAAGTATCCCTATTTGAGGAACGCTACTATTACTACCATCGCTCCGACCGGTACAATAAGCATGATCGCAGGCTGTTCAAGCGGCATCGAGCCCATCTTCTCTGTCGTCTACGTCAAGCACGTGCTCGATGGAGCTGATTTAGTTGAAGTCAACCCGCACTTTGAAAAATATGCTAGAGCAAAGGGTTTCTACACCGAAGATGTTATGAAGAAAGTTGCTGAAAAAGGCTCTGTAAGGGGGATGGAGTCTATACCTGAAGATGTCCAAAAAATCTTTGTGAGCGCTCATGACATCGCTCCGGAGACGCATGTCAGAATACAGGCCGCGTTCCAGAAATATGTAGATAACGCGGTGTCCAAGACGGTTAATCTTGAAAGCGATGCGACCAAAGAAGACGTGGCAAGGATATACCTTTTAGCGCACGATCTGGGATGCAAGGGTGTAACAATCTATCGAGACAAAAGCAAGGATACTCAGGTAATAAGCTTCGGCCTCGGCGAATTGAAAGAGAAGACTGTGACTAAGCCTAGGGATCGCCCCCCGATCACAAGAGGATTCACGTACAAGATTCGGACAGGCTGCGGCAACCTGTATGTCACAATTAACGAAGATGAAAACGGTTTATGTGAAGTCTTCACGACCATGGGTAAGTCTGGTGGATGTATGAACAGTTTCGCGGAAGGCCTGAGCAGGCTCGTCTCGCTTTCCTTAAGAAGTGGTGTCGACCCTCGAGCGATCGTCGAACAGCTTAAAGGCATAAGGTGTCCTATCCCAACTTGGAGCGAAGGCGTTCAGATTCTTTCATGTTCACATGCGATATCGTTGACGATGGAAATGCGTCTTGACGGACGACTCAAAGAACAGGAATCTCTGCTGAAATATTCCGGATCCTCATCAACAAGGGGCGAGGAGAAGGATTCAAACGATGATGCGAACGTAGAGCGTAAAGACTTTCTCAACGGTATGCCACCGACCTGCCCTGAATGCGGTGCGCCGGTACAATATTCCGAAGGATGCCTGAGTTGTCCAGCGTGCGGTTACAGCGCCTGTTCATAACATTGCCTTCGTTTAGCAGAATATGGTAACATTTAAATAACCGTCATCTAAGGGTTCCTTAGGTATTTTTAAATGGAAATTTATTCTTTTCCTCTACATAGAGGTTTTTATATATGAGTAAAAAAACAGAGAAGAAGGATTTTTTGATATCGGATCACGTTCTCGTACCAAAGCACGAGATATTATCGGCTGAGGAAGCTCAGAAGATTCTGGATACGTTCCACATCAAGCCCCACCAGCTTCCATACATTTTTTCATTAGATCCCGCGATAAGAGAACTTGGTGTCAAGCCTGGAGACATCATTAAGATAACTAGGAAAAGTGAAGTTTCCGGAGTAGTATCCTACTACAGGTATGTTATAGAGTGATAGGATTGGTTGAAAGAGTGATAGGGTTGGTTGAAAAGAAATCTCAAGACTTATGGCCTCTCTTAAAGAAGGTCGTAGAAGAAGAAGGTATCGCTAGACAGCACATAAACTCATACAACGAATTCATAAGATATGGCGTTCAGGTGATCGTTGACGAAATAGCGAAAATAGATGTTGAGACGTTGACGAACCCGTACACTGTGCAGTTTGGAAAGGTTCGCATCGGTTTACCAAGAGTAACCGAACACGACGCTTCCAAAACCTCTGTATCGCCAATGGAGGCGCGAATGAGGAACCTGACATATTCGTCGCCTATAGAGCTTGAGATGAAGATCCTGTCGAATGGAATTGTTACGGACTCTCAATATTTGTACATCGGCGACCTCCCCGTTATGGTTAAATCGGAGCTCTGCACGCTGTCTAAGAAGTCTTACGAAGAGCTCATCGAAGAAGGTGAAGATTATCTGGACCCTGGAGGTTACTTCATAATCAATGGTTCAGAACGTGTTATTGTAGGACTTGAAGATCTTGCACCTAACAAGATTCTTGTCGACGTAAAGAAGCAGGGTGGAGTTAATATATCCACTGCAACCGTCTATTCGTCTGTCGTAGGGTACAGGTCAAAGCTGGAAATATCTCTGCATCAAGACGGCGTCATCTACGCCAGATTCTCAAATGTTCCCACCGACATTCCAGTTGTCGTCCTGATGAGAGCGCTGGGTGTGGAATCGGATAAAGAAATTGTTGAGTCGATTTCGCTAAAATCTGAGATCCAAGACTTCCTAGGGCCCACATTTGATAAAAGTAGCGAAGTTGTCACCATCAACGATGCACTCGTATACCTAGGGAACAGAGTTGCTCATGGATTACAGGAGGAGTACCGGGTTAAACGGGCTGAAAACGTTCTCGATTGGGGGCTGCTACCGCACCTTGGGAAGTCTACACAGAACCGTTTGGACAAGGCTCTTTTCATAGGTGAATCTGTCTGCAAGCTTCTCGAATACAAGCTTGGGTGGATTAATTCAGACGATAAGGACCATTACGGTAACAAAGTTATCCGTCTCTCGGGTCAGCTTTTAGCCGACCTGTTCAGAACGTGCTTCAGAAACCTGATAAAGGATATGAAATACCAGCTAGAGCATTCAGGACAGAAAAGGGGGATCGGAGTAGTAAACGTAGCAATTAGGCCGGGTATAATAACTGACAAGCTTAGGAACGCGATAGCTACAGGAAACTGGGGAAGAGGCAAGGTGGGTATAACCCAGCTGCTCGATAGGACGAACTACCTTTCAACAATCAGCCATCTAAGAAGAATTCAGTCACCTCTATCCAGAAGCCAGCCCAACTTTGAGGCAAGAGACCTTCATCCTACACATTTCGGGAGAATATGCCCGTGTGAGACCCCTGAAGGCTCAAACTGTGGATTAGTAAAGAACCTCGCGCTTTCAGCGGTAATATCTGTTTCAGCGGATCCCAGAGAAATTTTCAACGTCATATCACAGATAGGGCTCATATCATATAAAGATGCTTCCAATGAAGTCAAAATGGCCGGCGCAAGGGTGTTCTTGGACAGCAGCTTATCAGGCTACGTTATGAATCCTGAAGAATTCTGCAGCGAGTTCAGGAACATGAGGAGAAATGCGTTGATCAACAGTGATGTGAGCATATACCTTAAGTTTCCACAAAACCCGAAAGCGGAAACAAGAATTTACATCAACGCCTATTCAGGCAGAGTCTTGAGACCGCTTATTGTAACTAAGAACGGTTCGCCTCTCTTAAAAAAGGAAGACCTGGAAGAAGCTCTGAAAGAAAAAATATCTTGGAGAGAGCTCTTGAAGAAGGGTGAACTCGAACTCATTGACGCTAACGAGGAAGAAAATTGCCTTATTGCGACGAAACCAGACCAGCTTAACTCTAAGCACAGTCATTTAGAGATCTCTATGACCGGCATGCTTGGCGCAGTAGCCTCAATAATACCATATGCAGAGCACAACCAATCGCCGAGAAACACTTATGAAAGCGCCATGGCAAAACAGGCGCTTGGCTTCCCATCGCCGATTTATAAAAATACGATGAACGTCAGAGCCCATCTTCTGGTCTACCCTCAAAAGCCTATGGTGACAACAGGCTCATTCGAAATGCTGAACTTGAACGATAGGCCCCTAGGGCAAAACGCTGTGGTCGCAGTTATGTCCTATGAAGGTTACAACATCGAAGACGCCATCGTGATGAACAAGTCTTCTGTGGAAAGAGGATTCGGAAGGACATTCTTCTTCAGACTCTATGATGCGGAGGCGCAGCTCTACCTAGGAGGAATGAAGGACCGATTTGAAGTGCCAAACCCTGACGCCAACATAAAGGGATACCGCGGCGATAAGTTCTATCGTCTTCTGGAATCCGATGGTGCCCTCTTCCCGGAAGCGAATGTCTCAGGCGGCGATGTTCTGATCGGAAGAACAAGCCCGCCACGTTTTACCGAAGAATATAGGGAGATAGAGGTCAGCGGCCCGTATATGAGAGACACCTCAGTATCTGTGAGGCCTTCGGAGACGGGCATCGTAGACTCCATAATAATGTCGGTCAATGTTGAAGGAGGAAAGATGTTCAAGATTAAGGTAAGAGACATGCGTGTTCCTGAGATAGGCGACAAGTTTGCGTCCAGACACGGTCAAAAGGGTATCCTCGGTCTTCTAGCGAACCCAGAAGATCTACCTTACACTGAAGAAGGGGTTATTCCAGACATTATCCTCAACCCCCACGCATTCCCTTCAAGGATGACCGTGGGACAGTTCATTGAATCGATGGGAGGAAAGGCCGGCTCATTAAGAGGGGCGCAGGTTGACGGCTCAACGTTCTGTGGCGAGACGGTGGACTCGATAGAGGGCCAGCTGAAGGAACTCGGATTCGTGAATACGGGCAAGGAGGTTATGTATGATGGGAGAACCGGAAGAAAATACCCGGCCGAAATCTTTGTCGGTGTAGTCTATTATCAGAAGCTGCACCATATGGTTGCGGATAAGATTCATGCCAGAGCAAGAGGTCAGGTACAGATGCTTACAAAACAGCCGACCGAAGGAAGATCAAGAGGCGGAGGCCTAAGGTTTGGAGAGATGGAACGTGATTGCCTTATAGCGTATGGCACGTCGATGGTTTTAAAGGATAGGCTTCTTGATGAATCAGACAAGACAGATGTGTTCATATGTGAAAATTGTGGTCTAATAGCGTACTTCGATGCGAGGACAAGGAAGTACATTTGTAGAGTCTGTGGTCCAAACGCGAAAATAGCTACAGTGTCCATGGCGTACGCTTTCAAATTGCTGGTGCAGGAAATGATGAGTCTTAACATACTACCCCGTGTCCTTCTTAAAGATAAAATTTAGGTGGTTGAAATGTCAGTCGAAGATCTTCAAAAGAATATTGGTGGAATAAAGTTTACGATATTTTCTCCTCAAATTGTCAGATTGTACAGCGTTGTTGAAGTAATGGCGCCGGAAACATACGACAGGGACGGACTTCCTGTTCCCGGAGGCTTAATGGACCCAAGACTGGGCACGCTAGAACCCGGTCAGAAATGTGCAACATGCGGAAACACTTCAGTAAAATGCCCTGGACATTTCGGACACATCGAATTAGCTGAGCCGATAATTCATGTCGCCTTCGTAGACGACATATACATTATTCTTCAGACAACTTGCCGTGTCTGCCACAAGGTAATATTAAGTGACGAGATAATAAACGAATACAAGAAAGGGCTCGAGGACAGAAAGTACATCACTTCTGAAGTGTTGGAGAAGATCTCTAGAGAGATCAGACTAAAAGCAAAGAAGGCAAGACAGTGCCCTCATTGCGGAAGCGTAAAGTACGAAATCCAGTTGGTGAAGCCAACAACGTTCTATGAAATTAGAGACGAAGGCCCTTCTAGACTGTTGGCGAGCTCGATACGTGCATGGCTTGAAGAAATAAACGATAAAAACCTTGTTCTCTTGGGCTACGAATTGGATAAGGTTAGACCGGAGTGGTTTGTCCTTCAGGTGCTTCCGGTTCCCCCTGTTACTGTTCGTCCTTCAATCATTCTTGAAACAGGGATCCGGTCCGAAGATGATTTAACCCACAAGCTTGTGGACATACTTAGGACGAATCAGCGTGTGAAAGAAAGTAAGGAGTCCGGTTCACCCCCGCTGATCGTTCAAGACCTCGTTGACCTAGTTCAATACCATGTTACAACCTACTTTGACAACGAAGTCAGCGGCATCCCTCAAGCCCACCATCGCTCAGGCAGACCTCTGAGAACACTGAGCCAGAGACTTAAGGGTAAGGAGGGAAGGTTTAGAGGCAACCTTTCAGGAAAACGTGTTGACTTCTCAAGCCGTACGGTCATCTCACCTGATCCAAACATGGACATAAACGAAGTGGGCATACCGGCTGAAGTAGCAAAGAAGCTTACGATACCGGAGAAGGTTACAGGCTGGAACATCGACCGCCTAAGGCAGCTCGTCGCAAACGGCGACAAGTATCCTGGCGCCAACTACATTATACGCCCAGACGGAGTAAAAATAAGACTGGATTACGTTCAGGATAGAGCAGCAGTTGCCTCCGCGCTCGGTCCAGGATATATTGTCGAAAGACATCTTGTAGACGGAGACATCGTCCTTTTCAACAGACAGCCTTCATTGCACAGGATGTCCATCATGGCGCACAGCGCAAGGGTTCTGCCGGGCAGAACATTTAGACTTCATCCAGCGGTTTGCACTCCATACAACGCCGACTTCGACGGAGACGAAATGAACCTTCACGTGCCACAGGGAGAGGAAGCAAGATGTGAAGCAGAGTTGCTGATGCGTGTTCAGGATCAGATACTGTCTCCGAGATACGGGGGACCCATAATAGGCGCTATTAGAGACTACATCACCGGAGCATATTTGCTGACTAAAGAAGACTCATACCTAACAAAGGAGGAGTTCGTGAATCTCGCTACAATCGGAGGATATGTAGGAAAGATACCTAAACCGGCGAAGCAAGAACCGGAAGAACTTTATCATGGAAGACAGCTGTTCTCGCTCTTTCTACCGGAAGGATTCAACTACGTGTTGAAGTCGAGCTGGTACGGTAAACAGGTGGTTATAAGGGACGGCGAACTGGTCTCCGGTGTTATCGACAAAGCCTCTATCGGTGCTGAAAGACCGGACAGTGTGCTCCATAGGATCGTAAAAGAATATGGTAGTGAGACGGCAAAAAATTTCCTTAATTCGATTCTTAGGGTTATAAAGGCTTACATAACATTCAAAGGATTCACGATCGGTTACGACGATTTTTGGCTGCCTCCAAGCGTTGTGGACTCCGTTAAACAGTCGATTAAAGACGCTTACGGAAGAATCGACGACCTTCAGAAACGTTATAGAGAAGGCACTCTGACTCTGATGAGAGGCCTTTCCTCTGAGGAAGCGCTCGAACTTTACATAGTCAACGAACTTTCCAAAGCGCGTGACGCCGCTGGAAAGGTCGCTGACAAGAACCTTTCAGACGAAAACAGCGCTATCATTATGGCGAGGACGGGTGCGAGGGGGTCGCCTTTGAACATAGGTCACATGGCCGCCGCTCTTGGACAACAGTCCATCCGTGGCAAACGAATTATGAGAGGCTATGAATACAGGACTTTATGCCACTTTGAATCAAATGACACAAACCCCGACGCAAAAGGGTTCATTAAGGCAAACTATAGGGAAGGCCTTAACGCTCTTGAATTCTTCTTCCACGCAATGGGCGGTAGAGAGGGGCTTGTTGATACAGCCGTTAGAACACAGCAGAGCGGTTACATGCAAAGACGTCTCGTCAACGCAATGGAACATCTCAGGGTCGAATACGACCGAACTGTAAGGGATCCGGAAGGCGCGATAATCCAGTTCCTCTACAGTGAAGACGGCGTTGACCCCTCCAAGAGCGACCACAGCAAAGCCGTAAACGTTAAAAGACTTATTGAAGCAGAACTGCTCACAGCAGGTGGGGCAGCAATAAAAGAAAAAGATCTTGAAGCAAACCTCGAAAAATATGCCCAGTCACTTAATCCGAAAGTAATCGAGGAACTTAAGACAGAATTATCTAAGTCAAAACTTCCGAAGGCGAGCGCAGAGCGTGTTATATCGCGTACATCAGAGCTTTTTGAGCAAGCGCTGATAGAGCCGGGGGAAGCTGTAGGCGTCGTCGCCGCACAGTCTATAGGTGAGCCAAGTACGCAGATGACGCTTAGAACATTCCACTTTGCCGGCGTTAAAGAAAGGGACATAACGTTGGGTCTGCCAAGGCTCATAGAACTGGTTGATGCAAGAAGACAACCGTCCACCCCCACTATGGACATTTACCTCCTATCCGAATTCGCTGACGATTTGGATGTGGCCAAAAGGATCGCCGCAGAGATACGTTTCTCAAAGATAGACTATGTTATAAAGAGCAGTGAGATCGACCCCAGCGGCCAGATTACGATAGTCCTCGACGTAAAAGCCATGAACGACCTCGTCGTCGAGGCTAAAGATGTAGCGGCTGCGATAGAGACCAGCAAGAGGAAGCCTGAGATCGTCGGCGAGGACACCTTAATAATAATGGCCGAAGGCGCGGATCCTCTATCTCTTCAGAGAATGAAGACGAAAATCTTGAACAGCAGACTAAAAGGTATACCGGGCATAACCGATGCGACAGTGGTTCACGAAGGGGGGGAATGGGTTATCCAGACTAAGGGATCCAACCTTGCAAAGGTCATGAAGATCGAAGGCGTCAACCCAGCTAGAACCACTACAAATGACGTCTACGAAATATGGTCAACGTTAGGCATCGAAGCTGCGAGATCTGCTCTGGTAAGGGAAGTAAGAGACACTATGGAGGAGCAGGGGTTGGAAGTGGATATAAGACACATATGTCTTGTCGCAGACCTCATGACTGTTACAGGCTCACTTAAGCAGGTAGGCCGCCACGGTGTAGTTGGAGGCAAAGCGAGTGTTCTAGCAAGAGCCGCCTTCGAAATAACTGTTCCCACGCTGGCCGAAGCTTCTGTCAAAGGTGAAACCGAGCATTTGAAGGGTGTAACCGAAAGTGTTATAGTAGGGCTGCCTATCCCAGTAGGAACAGGTATGGTGGACCTGTTTATGACGCAAGGAGGCAAGGAAGTTGGAAAAGAAGATTCTTGAGAGCTATCTGAAAAAGGTGTCTAAGAAGGGAAAGATAGTTTACGGCACAAAGGAGGTCGTCGACGAATTAAAGGGTTCCAAAGCAGTTATCGTGTCAGAGAATTTGGAACACAAAATATCGCAAAAGCTGCAGAGGGACTGTAAGAAGCTTTCTATACCCTTCATAGAATACGAAGGCAGCTCAATGGAGCTGGCAAAAGCTGTCGGGAAGAACTTTAGAATATCCACTTTTTCGATCAAAGCTACGGGTGGATACGAGCTTAAAGAAATCCTACATGAGGAAACAAAAAGCTGACCTTTAGATGCCAAGCAGGATAAATTGGTCCTCACAAGAGCTCGAATTGATGTCACTCTTCCAGAGGATAAGTGGAGCCACAGCCAAGGACTGCATCATTGATCAAAAGATGAACAGAGTTATCTTCTTAGTCGCCCCAAACGAGATAGGTTTAGCTATAGGGAAGAATGGTTCATGCGTGAAGACCATCGAAAACATGATCAAGAAACCGGTTGAAATAGTCATACATTCCGATGACCCAATACAGCTGATAAAGAATTCTCTGAACAAGAAGTACATAAGCGAAGTTAGGCTAAGTGAGAGGCTGGACGGCAGTAAGATAGCTGTTGTGGTGTTGAGCAGCCCGAAATTTCAGGGCGCCGTCGTCGGCTTAGGTGGGAAAAACGCTGAGAGAGCAAGGCTTCTTATCAGGAGATATTTCGACATAGCCGACGTGAGAATCGTAGTGCAGCCCTAAGGTTGCAGAATGAAAACGGTTAAATAACGGTAATAGGTCCGCCTTTCTGCTGATAATATGGGAAAGTCCACCAAGACTACGGGCGAATTTTCTGCTCGAATACTGATCGAGAAAAGAAAGCATTTCAAGTGGTCAAGTAAACACTATGTTAAACGTGCTCTAAGGATTAAGGAAAGATTTGACCCGCTTGAAGGCGCGCCGCAGGGTAGAGGAATCGTTTTAGAGAAGGTGGGTGTGGAGTCAAAGCAGCCTAACTCAGCCATTAGAAAATGTGTTCGCGTTCAGCTTATAAAAAACAACAAGCAGGTAACAGCTTTTTTGCCGGGAGACGGTGCCCTGAACTATATTGATGAGCACGATGAAGTTCACATTGAAGGTATCGGTGGCACTCTTGGACGATCTATGGGTGATATACCAGGAGTCCGCTATAAGGTATTCAAAGTAAACGGCATTTCGCTACCTATGCTCGTCTTGGGCAGAAAGGAGAAGCCGAGGAGGTAAACGATTTGTCATCAAAATCGGACGCCTCAAACATGCTGCTTTTCGGCAAATGGAGCTTCAAGGACGTGAAAGTCGAAGACATTGGACTAAAGAACGTTATAGACCTTACACCTACGTTTCTACCGCATTCTTTCGGGAGACACGCTCACCAGAAATTTGCAAAGTCAAAAACCAACATAACTGAACGCCTCTCAAATGTGCTTATGCACTTTGGGAAGAAGTATGCAAAGAACACTGGTAGAATGGGAGGCAAGAAATACAATTCACTTAAAACTGTAAGATCGGCTTTAGAAATCATCAACTTAAAGACGGGAACAAATCCTCTGCAGGTTCTTGTTAAAGCAATAGAAAATTCCTCCCCAAACGAAGACACTACAAGGCTGATGTATGGCGGTGTAGTATATCATGTCGCAGTGGACATTTCTCCACAGAGACGCATCGACTTAGCGCTTAGATTTATATCGGAGGGTTTGAGGGAAGCCACCTTCAACAGAGAGATATCGATTGAAGAAGCTCTATCAGACGAACTTATCTTAGCTTCCAACAACGATCAGAACAGTTATGCGGTGAAGAAGAAGAACGAGCAGGAACGGATTGCTATGTCATCCAGGTAGAACTATAGAGAATAAATCGAATACAACAGCTTGTAACGAAACCTACTTCAAACTCGAGAAGATCTTAATCTAGGACGATACCATTCGATTATTAAATTATGATAAGATTGCTAAACATGTCTTGAACCATATAGTTTATATAATAAGGTTGAAGTTCAAAATCGGTGCAAAGGTGTAGAAAATGTCTACTAAACCACATCTAAACCTGGTAGTTACAGGCCATGTTGACCACGGTAAGTCAACCACTATGGGCCATTTCCTAGTTGAAATGGGAGGAGTCGATGCCAGGACAATAGAAGAATACGCCAAGGAATCTGAAAAACTTGGTGTAGGAGATTCTTTCAAATATGCTTGGGTTCTCGATAGATTGAAGGATGAAAGAGAACGTGGTGTTACCATCGATCTAGCATTTCAGAAATTTGAAACAAAAAAATATTACTATACTCTAATAGACGCACCTGGTCATAGAGATTTCATAAAGAATATGATCACAGGTGCCAGCCAAGCCGATGTCGCAATAGTCGTCCTTTCAGGGAAACCTGGAGAAACTGAAGTCGGACTAGGTTTTGGAGGACAGACAAGGGAGCATGCATTTTTACTAAAAACCTTGGGAGTTCAACAAATCATAGCACTGATAAACAAGATGGATGATGCCACAGTGAAATATGCTGAAGAAAGGTATAATGTTGTTAAGCCAGAATTCGAGAAATTGCTAAGGACAACAGGATTCGACATATCAAAGATTCCGTTCATTCCTGTTTCAGGATGGACTGGAGAAAACCTTGTTCAGAGATCAACTAACATGCCATGGTACAAGGGACCCACAATTCAGGAGGCGCTTGACAACATTAGTGAGCCATCGAAGCCCATCGACAAACCTTTCCGTATGCCGATTCAAGATGTTTACTCCATTACGGGTGTAGGCACTGTGCCAGTCGGACGAGTAGAGACAGGTGTTCTCAGACCAAATGATAAAGTAGTAATCAATCCGGGTAACTTTGCAGCTGAAGTCAAGTCAATCGAAATGCATCACACTCCAATAGAAAAAGCTATTCCAGGAGATAATGTAGGCGTAAACCTAAGGGGAGTTTCTAAGACGGACATTAAAAGAGGTTTTGTAATTGGATTAGCAGATAACCCACCTACGGTAGCTAAGGAATTCATCGCTCAGCTGATTATAATATACCATCCTTCTGCAATATCAGCGGGATACACTCCTGTATTGCACGCGCACACTTCCCAAGTGGCTACGACATTTAAGGAGATTATTGCTAGAATAGACCCAAGAAGTGGCCAAGTCGTCGAAGATAAACCTAAGTCTATAAAAACAGGAGACAGCGCGCTAGTGAGACTCGCTCCATTAAGACCTCTCGCGATTGAACCGTATAGCGTGATACCACAAATGGGCCGCTTTGCGGTACGTGACATGGGCACAACTATAGGCGCAGGTATTGTGAAAGAAGTTACGATAAAAGGCTAAAAACCTTCTGACCTTTACCCATTGGTGGTGTGCCTGTTTGCCAGGAAAAGCAAAAATAATACTAACGAGTACAAACGTCAAACTACTGGATGATGTTTGCAACCAGATAAAGGCTATTACTGAAAAGACTGGGGTAAAGATGCGCGGGCCTGTACCTTTACCAACGAAGAAGAGAAAGCTCACTGTAAGGAAATCTCCGAGTGGTGAAGGCACAAATACTTTTAATAAATGGGAGCTGAGAATTCACAGAAGGTATGTGGAAATTGATCAGGATGAACGTACTCTAAGGCAGTTCATGCGTTTGAAGATGCCTGAAGAGGTCCAACTTAGGGTTTCCCTCACCTGATCCTTTTTATTCCTTTTTATTATTTTTTAAAGAAAAATAAAAATAGGCTCTTATCTTAGAATTAATAAGAACGTTTTTGTAAACTGACCTACTGTAAATACACTAATAGAATCTATCTTGTCATCTATAAGGTCTTGGCAACGGAAGCTACATTAGATTTTTAAACCATCTGGGGAAGTTCTACTGCTTCAATCATGTGTGAGACCAAGGTCTTTTGTTAGAGTTAGAGTAACAAAAACATATTCATGAATTGGCCCATTTATTATTTAACAGCCCCTTTTAGGCGTCAGAAATCTAGATGAAGACCTTGAAATAGATGATATAGAAATAAGAATATTGGAATTACTGGCCAATCTTAAACATATTAAATAATATCAGTCCAAAATACTGTGATGATATGGCGGAGACAAGAGTTCACATATATATTTCTGGCTCAGTTCAAGGTGTCTTCTTCAGAGGAAGTATTAGAAATAAAGCTATGGAATTAGGTGTAAAAGGCTATGCCAGAAACCTTGATGACGGACGCGTATATGCGGTTTTGGAGGGCGAAGAGGCTTCTCTCAGAAAGCTTATCGAATGGTGCAAGACAGGCCCCCCTGGTGCGGAGGTCGAAAAGGTTGAAGTTACATCAGATACATATAGCGGGGAGTTTCAAACATTTGGTATAGAATATTGATAAACAGTTGTTTTGGAAGATGCAGTAAAAGGATAAAACAATAAAGATTTTATCTTCGGTTTCTATTTGAGCACCTTCAAAGCTTCTTCTAAGCTCGCTTTTTCGTGAATGATACTTATTGCTGCTCTCGTAATCTTTACAGGATCTTTGTACTGCCATATGTTCCTTCCTATGGCACCACCGATGGCACCAGCTTCAACACTGTCTTTAACCATCTTCAGTAGATCCGAAGCGCTATCCATTTTTGGACCGCCCATTACGACTATAGGCGTAAGGCAGGTTCTTGTCACTTCTCTGTATTCATGCGGGCTACCTACATACGCTGTTTTAATGATGTCCCCTCCAAGCTCTGACCCTATTCTTGCCGCCTGCTTTATTGCGGACAAGTCGTAGATAGTCCTACCTTGGTTGTCCACCGGGACAACTTCAACCATTGAGGGCATTCCCCATTCTTCTGAAGCTAACGTTATTTCTTCAATTTGCTTCATTTTTTCCTCGCTGAGAGGTACAGGGCCAAAGTATGTCGTCTTCACCATGTCCGCACCGATCTGAGCAGCTAGTTTAACGTAGACCGGATCGTATGGTATCGACAATACTAATCCAATTCTCCCTCTAATTGTCTTCGCTATTCTCCTAGCGAAACCCAGGTTTGCAAGTATCGAGTCTGCCCCCCCTTCTATTACTTTGTCAACAACGTCTTCAATATCTTCTATTCCAAGAGTTGTTCCACCACCGCCATGGTCCATGGCGATCACTAATGTTCTGCCATCCTTTTTTGTTATATTACCCATTCGCAAAATTTTTCCAGTGTCTGTCAATTTATTCACTCAATCACCTTATCTCCTTTCTTTTTATTAAGTGTTACGATTTTAAAAGCGTACACTTCGCAACCCTCTAAACATTAACATAAGTTTTAGATGAAACTTGGGGCTCTGGTGCGTCTTAGGGGCTTAGTCAATTAGGATTGTCTTGTGGTGCAAGTCGGGGCATGGTGCCAGCAGAAGAATACCGAATCTAAGTAAGGAGAAAAAAGTAGATAATAATCCAGAAAAGCCCTTTTTTGCATTATCTTTTAGATATTGAAAAGAACATTTTATCTTAAAAAAAGGTGCAATCTCTCCATTGCATTATGGTGGCGCAAAAAATTTACCCCTTTTTATAAGATGGCCAACAATAACACTTGAAAGACCAAAGAGGAAGTACAACCACAGTATTAAGTTTTTTTCTAAAGTATTGTAGTTTAAATCAATATACAAGTTGAGTGAAAAAACAAGAAATGTGAAGCCAAGCATAACAAGAAAAATATAATATGAATTAAACATAGTAAAACCCCGTAAAACAAAGTAAAACACCGTATATAAACAACGTACGTACGCATAAGCATCATGCAAGTATAGGCATGCACCATACAAGTATAGGCAAGTATCTACTTTATCTACTATATCTACTCTAACAACATCAACAACATCAACAACATCAACATCTTTAAAATCCTCAATGTAATAATTAGTTTTTTCTAAACCATAATCGGTTGAAAGTAATAGAAGGCTGGGGTGAACGTCACACAGAATAAGTGGCGGAGAGTCGTGATCTAATCATCAAAAGCAGGTCTTAAGAACTTTGCATGCCCCGACATGCACCACCCTAATATTCCGATTGGTAAGCCCCTAAGACGCACCAGAGCCAAACTTGGAAATACTTATTAGGTTAAGCTTCCAAATGGTTTGCCATGTCATCGGATTGGGTTTGGGTAATGAGAGATTACCCCAAATGCACCGGCTGTAGAATGTGTGAAATCGCGTGCTCCTTATACCATGAAAAGAAGATCTGGCCTGAAGCTTCAATGGTACGCGTCTTCATGCTTGCACCCGGTTTAGAAGTTCCTCATCTTTGCGCTCAATGTCATGATTACCCATGTGTAGCTTCCTGTCCAACAAAACCAAAAAAGGCGCTTTCAGTCGACGAGAAAACTGGTGCGGTTTTAGTTGATAGGAAAATCTGCATAAGTTGCAAGAATTGCATCCGAGCATGCCCCGGGCATGTTCCATTTTTGCACCCCGCAGACAACAAGGCAACGATTTGTGACCTGTGCAACGGAGAACCTCAATGTTCAAAAATATGTCAGGAAGCCCAGTACAACTGTCTGAGCACAAAATACTATACTAAGGGGGAGGGTGAACATATTAATCACAGGCTCTATTCTAAGCTTCCCAAGCTAATAACGGAAGGGTTATCTGAGCTGATTTACGGAGAAAAACTGGAGGTGTGAAGGTATGAAAGGATATGCAGGAAAATATGCTGAAGTGGACTTGAGCAGTGGGAAAATAAAGGATGTAAAGTTTGATGATAAAACACTGAGAACGTACATCGGTGGAAGAGGTTTATCCGTAAAAATATTATGGGATCGGCTTGGAGACAAATGGGATGAAGTTGACCCACTAGGCCCAGAAAATGTTTTACTAATTTTAACTGGCCCGCTAACGGGATATTATCCTGGCGGGAGAATCTGTATTTCAGGGAAGTCCCCTCAAAGCAACGGCATCGTCGGAAGCACAATGGCGGGTGAGTTTGCAATTGACCTAAGATGCGCAGGCTGGGACGGATTAATCGTTACCGGCGTAGCGGAGAAACCTTCCTACATACTCGTAAAAGATTCTACAATTGAAGTAAGAGACGCCAGCTATGTTTGGGGTAAAGACGGTAAAAAAACCTCGCTGACGCTATCAAGAGATGTGAGGGACGAATGGAACAAAAAGTACACCGAACGTGAGTGGAGAGAGCCTTCGATGGTGTACATAGGTCCAGCGGGAGAGAATAGATGCAGAATAGCCGGTGTACAGGGCAAGTGGGCGCATGGAGCAGGATATGGCGGCTACGGCTCCGTAATGGGGTCGAAGAAACTTAAAGCTGTTCTAGCTAGAGGCACAGGACCTCTGCCAGCTGTTGACGACATGGATCGGACAATAAAACTTATTGAAGAATGCAGAAAAGCATGTTATACAAACGACTCTTTTAGAAGATGGGGCACAGGTAATTTAGGTTACGCTGTAGGCAACGATTCAAGCTCAGAGCCTGTTAGGAACTGGCAAGAGGAGTGGCATGATGAAAAATCCATTGGTGTTGAACAGTATGAGAGCAGGGTTTGGGTTAAAAGATTTTGGGCTGACTTCGGCTGCCCAACAGCATGCGAAAAACTCTCGGTTGTAAGGGTAGGCGAGTTCAAGGGCGCTGTAACAGACAATCCAGACTATGAAACTCAAGCATATTTTGGGCCAAACCTGGGGGTTTTCACGCCAGAAGCTAACGTGTATCTGAATTCCATGATTGAAGACCTAGGTTTCTGTGGCATTCAAGGGGGAAACGTCATGGGCTTTGCAGGGGAATTATATCAACGCGGCATTTTGACCAAGGAAGATCTTGATGGAATAGAGCTAAAGTGGGGTGATGCTAAAGCCTTTGCAAAACTTGCTGAAATGATCGCTTTTAGAAAAGGCATTGGCAACACGCTAGCTGAGGGCACATATCGGGCGGCACAGAAGCTAGGTAAGACTAAGGGTAAAGATCTGCTAAAGTATGCAATTCAATCCAAGGGAGTTTCCTGTGGAGCACACGGAATAAGAAGCGGCCTCGATTTTGTACAGCCTGTATCCTATGCCTGTTCGGTGCAGGGAGGTGACCACACTTCAGTAGCCTATATACCGATAACGCATGGAAGCAGTGAGCATACAACACTCATATCGGATTCCGGTGTATTCTGTATGTTCAATCAATTCAAGGTCACTCCACAATTCCAGATAGACTTTATAAATGCGGTTACAGGATTCGGAATATCTTTTGATGAATGGTACAACGACATCGCCAAAAGAATTCTCCAGATTCAAAGGGCAGCGGTTCTTGTAGGAGGACCTGATGCGAGCTGGGCCGGAGTCGACGAAAATCCTTCAAGGTTCTATGAGCCTCTACCCTCAGGACCCTACAAAGGTAAAAGTACGAACAGGGACGAAGTTGAAAAGATGATAAATGAATACTATCAAATAATGGGATGGGACAGTAAAGGCATCCCAACCTCCGAAACTCTTAAACAACTTGGGCTAGATAATGTCGACAAAATATTGAAGGAGAAGCTAAAAGCTTAAAGCTTCCTCCTCACATCATTTTTTCTCAAAAAACATAACTATCAGCGTCAGAATAGTTAATACTATGAAAATGATAATAATCTACGAAAGCAAGCTCATTTTAGGCCAGAAGCTCGAAGGTTGAATGTAAAGTTTGAGGTTTTTTTAAGAAATTTGTGCACCATTTATTTCAGTGAACTTAATTTCTCCACATCTTCGTCGCTCAGTCTCCATCCGACAGCTCCAAGGTTTTCGATCATGTGTTCTTCATGAACGGCTTTTGGTATCGGTACAGATCCTTTACATATGAGGTAGTTCAATGCGATCTGGTTTTCCGTTTTAACATACTTTGAGGACAGTTCTCTTAGCATGGGGATTCTGATGTGCCCTCTTTCCAGCGGCGTATAAGCGATTATTCTAACGTTGTTCTCCTTAGCGAAAGGCAACAGGTCTACTTCTGGCTCCTTATCTAGAAGACTGTAGCGAACTTGGTTTGCGACTATCTGATGTTTGCTTGTGCATTCCATCGCCTCCTTCAGCTCTTCCGCTGAAAAGTTGCTTACACCTATGTACTTTATCTTCCCGTCGTCTACAAGCTTTTCAAGAGCACTGACCGTTTCCTTTATTGGAACCTGAGAGTTCGGCCAGTGGATGAGGTAGAGGTCGATGCATTTCACTTGAAGTCGCCTAAGACTTCCTTCACACGCTTTAATCACATCCCCGTAGTGCAGATGGTTTGTCCAAACCTTTGAAGTTATAAAAAAATTATCCCTTTCAACATACCTCAACGCTTTTCCGATGAGCTCCTCTGTATGCCCTGCAGCATACTCTTCTGCGGTATCAATCAGTCTATAGCCCAGCTCGAATGCTTTCTTCAAAGCTTTGATGTTGCTTTCATCACTTGAGAGGCCTATTGTTTCTCCTATGCGGTATGTTCCGAACCCCAGAACATCGATCTTCCCATCTTTACCGATTCTAAATTGCTCCATAAACTATCATTTTAAACTTTTCTTTATAAATCTTGGGTCGAAGTCTGAAATGTTAATCACAGTTGGAAACAATTTTTAAACTGCCTTGGGAATACCTGCCAATGTGAACATGAATACACTGGACTCTGGGAAAGAAATGGTTTACCCTCAAAAAGATGTAGTCGAAACAGCTTATTTAAAAAGATACGATGAAGTTTACGAAAAGTCGATAAACGACGTTGAAGGCTTTTGGGGAGACGCCGCTAAAGAAGTTGAATGGTTTAACCCATGGACCAAGGTTTTAGATTGGCAGTACCCTAGAGCAAGATGGTTTGTTGACGCCAAATGCAATATTGTACAGAATGCTTTAGATAGGCATGCGAATACATGGAGAAGAAATAAGGTCGCCATTTACTGGGAAGGTGAGCCTGGGGAAAAGAGATCCATCACATATGGTGAACTGTACAGGCACGTAAACAAACTCGCAAACGCGCTGAAGAAGCTTGGAATCAGAAAAGGCGATTTTGTAACGATCTTTCTTCCAATAGTCCCGGAACAGATTATTGCTATGCTCGCCTGCGCCAAGATAGGTGCAGTTCATAATGTAATATATTACGGTTATAGTGGAAGGATCTTAAGGGAACGCGTTATGGAAACCGCCTCCAAGGTTCTGATCACCTCCAACGGGGCATATTATGGCGGAAAGCTGACCGTAGTTGCAAACACCATCGCTCAACTATCACAGTGTCCTTCGCTAAAGTACGTAATATTAAAGAAAAGGGTGGACATACCGATCATAACAGAGCAGTACAGACCTACTCCTTTGAAAGAAGAACCGGTATACCTCTTTTGGGACGAAATTGTTAACGGAGCTCCCGATGTCGCCGAATGTGAGATAATGGAGTCCTATGATCCACTGTTCATAATTTACACCTCAGGCACCGCCGGTAAGCCGAAAGGAATAATCCACTCTCATGGAGGTTACATGGTTAGCTCCTATTTAACAACAAAGTGGGTTTTTAATATTCGGGACGACGACATCTATTGGTGCACGGCCTCACCCGATTGGATTACAGGGCATACCTATGTAGTCTATGGCCCGTTAATCAATGGTTCAACCATATTCATCTATGAAGGTGACCTCGGCTATCCAAACTCTACAAGGTGGGCTAAGATCATTGACGATTATGGTATCAACGCCTTTTACACCATACCGACATACATCAGGAGTTTCATCTCCGAAGAAGCGTCTCTAAAAAAATATTCTCTCCGGTCTCTTCGAATACTCGGAACCGTTGGTGAACCAATTGATTCTTCAACTTGGAAATGGTTCTATAGGGCTGTCGGGAAAGAGTGCTGTCCCGTCATTGACACATGGTGGCAGACTGAGACAGGTATAATACTTATTACAGGTTTCTCATCTATCCCCTTAAAACCAGGTTCCGTTGGAAAACCTTTTCCATCAATAAAAGCCGCTGTGATATCCCCGACGGGTGAAGTATTAAAGAACGGGGACGAAGGCCTGCTCGCGATCGGTGGCCCCTGGCCTGGTATGATGGAGACGGTTTTCCAAGATCCTAGGAAGTATATAGACTATTGGGATATCGTTCAAGGATGGTACATCACAGGCGATATCGCTTCAAGAGACGCTGATGGATACTTTTGGATCAAGGGGAGGTCTGATGACGTAATTAAGATAGCAGGGTACAGAATCGGAACAGCTGAAATAGAGAAGGCTGTACTATCTCATCCTGCGATAATTGACGCTGCTGCAATAGGAAAACCATCTCCTTTAGGAGGTGAAACAGTGAAAGTCTTCGTTGTTTTAAAGGAAGGATGGACACTCGACGACGAATTAATGGAAGAGATTCGGCGCAGAATCACTGAATACATTGGCTTAATAGCTGTCCCATCAGAGATTGAAGCGATAAACAACCTTCCTAAGACAAGAAGCGGCAAGATATTAAGAAGGTTCCTGCGGGACAAAGAAATTGGAAAAGGGTCACCTGACTATGACGGTTAAGGATTAAATATTCAATCGAAATAAGGGATAATGTGGTGGATATGGCAGCCCAAAAGTTACTTGAGCACGCTCTCTCAGAAGGCAGAAAGAATCTATTGGAACCTGAAGCATATGAAATTTTATCTTCTTACAGTATCCCAATTTGTCCCTACAAAGTGGTCGATTCGATTGAGGAAGCCGAATCCGCTGCCAACAGCATCGGATATCCGATTGTCGTTAAAATCGTCTCACCCGACATAATCCACAAGAGCGATATAGGAGGAGTTAGAATAGGCATCAAAGACGAACAACAGCTCAAGGAGGATTACGCTTCTCTTTTGGATGACGTCAGGGAAAAAGCCCCTAGCGCAAGAATAGTCGGCGTTCTCGTCGAAAAGATGGCTCCGAAATCTGTTGAAGTTGTTGTTGGAATGTTGCGCGACCCGACATTCGGACCTGCTGTAATGTTCGGTTTAGGAGGTGTTCTAATAGAAATAATGAAGGACGTTATCTTCAGAATCACTCCCGTAAGCAAAGAGGAAGCTATCGACATGATCAAGAAGGTCAAAGGCTACCCCCTTCTTTCGGGTTTCAGAGGGTCGAAACCTCTCGATGTCGATGCAATCGCAGACGTTATATGCAATGTTTCAAGGATCTCCACTGAAAATCCAGTCATAGATCAGGTCGACTTAAACCCCGTTATAGTATATGAAAAAGGACTAGTTGTCGTTGACGCAAGAATAATATTAAAAGCATAGAAGAATGTCAACGATAGATTTTACCAAAAAAAGTGCTCTGACATTTTCTATTCAACTTTAAGGTCCAGCCGTGTTATACCATAAGATTGAGACTTAAGTTTGAAGCCTAGCTTCTTGGCTACGTGAATCATAACCGCGTTATCGCTCAAGACGTAGACGAAGAACAACTTTATCTTATGTTCTTTTCCAATTTCTATCAGATGGCTCAACATAGCCGTTCCCAATCCTTTAAGTTGCCACCTATCCTGCACTACAATAGACACCTCTGCGTTCATGTCCTCTTCAACATAGTATCTCGCATCCGCGATGACGTCAAGTTCCGAAGGCTGCAACGGTGACCCCACTATCGCGAATTCTTCATCCGGTTTAACCAGAACCATCTTTGTTACTTCTTCGATTGAAAAAGGTTTTCTAAGTTTGAAGAATCTGTTGTATACCGTCTCAGGCTTAAGGCCGGTAAACATGTTTAAAAGAGCTTTTTCGTCACCTTCCTTTACTTTCCTGAGCAGAACCGATGAGCCATCCTTCAGGGTCACTTTTTTGCTGTACTCTTCCGTTGACCCGCTTGAGGACAGCATCCTTTCAATCACTCTATTGCGGAGCTTGCACAATCATTTTTTCTTTGAGGAATGTCCCATAATAGGCTAGCGCGTAAAGCGCTCTAGCCGCCCGCTCAGGCGCATTAAACGCTGGCACCCTGAACTTCTCAAATCTTGCCCTGATTTCTTGAGCCATTTCTGTTGCACCTATATCGACTGCTACAACAGGCTTGGATTTTTCAAATGCCGGACCGGCGATTTTTCCGACGACATCATCCATTACAAACGGCGTGTGATGCAGTGTTATGACCAGTATTCCGTTCACAACAGGATCGTCCAAGAGTATGTTCAAGGCTTCTCTGAATGCGTCGCTGCCTACCTGGGCTGAGAGATCCACGGGATTTGCATACGACATATAGGGTGGGAATACCCCTTCCTTTATTTTATCCTGGAAGATTTTCTTAGACCCCTCTGATAGTTCAACAACCTGCAATCCAGAAGCATCCAGTGCGTCAGCGGCGATTATTCCAGGCCCACCCGCATTAGTCAAAACCGCGACGTTCTTGCCTAACGCTGGAGGCTGATAAAGGAGCGCTCTACCCATGTCGAAGAGATCTTCTATAGTGTTAGCTCTGATGACTCCGCATTCTTCAAATGCGGCCTGATATATCTGATCCATCCCTGCAAGAGAACCCGTGTGCGAAACCGCCCCTCTTGCACCAGACCGAGATTTTCCCACTTTGAGCGCGATAATAGGCTTTTTTTCGCAGGTCTTCCTTGCTGCTTCAAGGAACAGTCTGCCATCGCTTACGGATTCGAGGTAGAGCAGTATGACTTTTGTTAGACGATCCTCCTTGAAATATTCCAGAAGTTCGGATTCATTTACATCCGCTCTGTTTCCAAAGCTTACAAAGCACCTTAGACCGAGGTTAATTCCCGCCATGTAATCGAGTAGGGCCGCGCCCAGCGCACCACTCTGGCTGATAAGAACTATCGATCCCGGCCGCGGTCTTGGTGTAGCTAACACTTCTTTTCCTGTAGATAATAGTTTAAATTCGGGTAGAAAGAGCGAGTCCACGCCAGTGAGCGAGTCATAGACTCCAAGACAATTTGGACCCATAATTCTTATACCATATTGTTTAGCTACATTTACCACTTCATCTTGCAGTTGAACATTGCCGACCTCCTTGAAGCCTGAAGTAATTATTATAGCCGATTTTACCCCTGATTCACCTGCCTCTCTAATTATTTCTGGCACCGCAGAAGCCGGTATAGCTACAATTAAAAGGTCGATATTATCTTTAATATCCTTAATCGACTTATAACATGGTACATCATATATGCTATCATATTTAGAATTCACGGGGTAGATCTTGGCTTTAAGAATACCTCTTTTCATATTGGTTATTAGCGTATTGGCGACAACACCGCCCACCTTGTCTATGTTTGGAGATGCGCCAACAATCGCAATCGAAGCTGGTTCAAAAAATGATTTAAGTGACATTCCCGTTCGCAGGTTTCTCAATCAGACATCTTAAAAAACTTTTTAAAAAAACTATTTTCTTTCATTTTGCTTTTGATGAATTCAGTATGCCAGCCATCTAACGAGCCTTATTCACTCAGTCTTTGAAGATTGACTTTCTTTCACCTTTTCGAGAATTTCTTTCGCCTTATCTATCCTAACCTTACCTTCTTGAACCATCTTCTCTGCTATTTTATCGGCAAGTTCGCCTGTTGCTCCGGCCATAATAGCTATGTTCCTCGCGTGAAGTTTCATGTGCCCTTTCTGTATTCCTTCGGTAGCTAGGGCTCTTAATGCTGCGAAGTTCTGCGCTAATCCTACAGAAGCGATAACTTCTCCGAGTTCGGTTGCGCTCCTGATTCCAAGTATTTTTGTGCATATTTTCGCTATAGGGTTAGATTTCGTTGCACCGCCTACAATGCCTACTGCGAGTGGGAGTTCTATAAAGCCCACAAGGTCACCCAAACGATTCTTTTCCCACTTCGTTAGGGAACCGTATCCCCCATTCCTAGCCGCATAAGCGTGTGCTCCCGCCTCAATGGCTCTCGTATCATTTCCGGTTGCTAATACGACTGCGGTGATACCGTTCATTATTCCCTTGTTGTGTGTAGCGCACCTGTACGGGTCCGCTTCAGCAAACGCGTACGCGTCCAAAATGGCGTCGACAACGTCTTCGCCTCCTAAGACATCTTTTTCGAACGTCGCAGAAGCCCGAGCTAATCTAAAGGTTGCAAGGTTGCTTACAATACGCAGGAGCACGGTTCCTCCAGTTATTTCTTCTATCAGCGGTGCCACAGCCTCAGCCATCGTGTTAACGACATTCGCTCCCATAGCATCTTTGCAGTCGACGTACAGTTCTACGATAAGCATCTTCCCCCTGATGGTGTCTATAACTTTCGCTCCAATGTCTCTCACTCCTCCGCCCACTGAAACAAGAAAAGGGTCCTGCTCATTCGCCAGTTTTATGATATCTGCCTTTCTGTTAAAGACTTCGTTCTTCCCTTGGAAGGGATCTTCTATTTTTATTACCTGTATCTGTGAAATCATGATCGGCTCTGTGCTGGAAGCTAAGAAGCCACCTTTGATTCTTGCCATTCTTGCCGCATTACTGGCAGCCGCGACCACCGATGGTTCCTCTATCGCCATAGGTACAAGGAAGTCTCTGCCGTTGATGAGGAAGTTGACGGCGACGCCGAGTGGAACAGGCATTATTCCAATAACATTTTCGATCATTCTTTCCGCACTGTCCATCTTTAACGCCGAAGACGTCTTTAGCTGCAAAACCTCATCTTCAGACAGGCCTGAGAACTCCTTCACTATCTCCAACTTCTCCTCTAGACTCAATTTATAGAACCCTGAAAATTGTGATGTCCTGGACATAGCCAACCAACACACGTTCACTAATTTATAAATAGGAATAATAAGCTTTCCAGCTTAGTTAAAAGGCTAAAAAATAGTTATCGATGTAACTCAAAATCATTCTATCTGTAGCAGAATAAGATTTATATAAGGTAGCTTTGGCAATTCACTTTCATGGCAAAAATTACAAGCAGGAAGCTCTCTGCCGCCATAGTCTTTGCCTCCCTTTATATAGTCCTTGCATTCGTACCTATAGGAACAACTGTTATCGGAGGTACGAGTTCATTTGGTCTTGCCATAATTGTTCCGCCTGTTGTCGGTTGGATTCTTGGACCTTATTACGGTGCCCTTTCAATGGTCATCAGTTTTGCAGCTGGCAATTTCATTTCTATGACAGCTACGTTTGGGTTTTTAAGTGTTTTAATTTCAACGTCAGGTGCCTTTTTTGCAGGATTAAATAAACGAGGATTTCCTTTCATAACAGCAATATATCTGGTGTTTTTCTCTTTCTTTTTTTGCATAATATATCCTACAGCTTGGTGGTATATTTTACCTCATATCGTCGCATCATGCTGCGCTGTTCTAATCCTTTTCTTTAAAAAATCTTCCCGTCTTAGCGTATTCTTCAGTACTTTATCTTCAACTTTTGCGCAGCAGGCGACTGGCACTTTCCTTTCGATATTTATGCTTTCATTAACTTCTGGAGAGTGGTATGTGATATTTCCACTTACTATTTATGAAAGGACAATTGCCTCTGTCGGTGCGCTACTTGTAATACTCGCTATCGAAAAGCGTGTTAAAACGTTTTTAACCTAACTATAAAAAAGTTATATACTTAACAAGGCTCATTTTATGTGAGAAGATTTGAGCGAAGAAGACGTTAAAAAGGTAGCCGGAACTAAGGTGTGGATCGAAGAAAGGATAAAGGCGCTCGAGAAGGAAATAGACGCGTTACGTGAGACACTAATTGTTTTAGACAGCTTCCTTCTGCAGAAGGGGTTTAAACCTGCTGCTGAAATTCAAACTGAAGCTGTTGAAAAGGTAAGGGAAGAAATCCCCAAAACTGAGGAAGTAGCAGAGGAAGTTGTTTCTCTCAAGATCAAAGATGGGAGAATAGTGGCAACAGCCTACCTTGCACCCAATACAATTACCGTTGTACCTGCCTCAACAGTTAAGCTTAAAACATCTACGCCACCATTCACTTCCTATCTTATAGGTAAAAAGTTACCTCAAATGGTTCAGGCCGACAAGGACCAGGCTAGGAGCGGAATTATAGGTGAAGAAGACCTACTATCCTTTTCAGTCGAGGAAGACGGTGGATTTATAAAAAAGATTACTGTGAAGAATTACCGAACAAAGATTCGCTTAAAAGAGATAGTGAATCTAGTTACTTGGACACTTGAAAAAATGCTTGAGAAGACGTAGGCAGTTGATCGACTTAGTTTTAAGTATAACGTGATAAAACCTTTATAATATCATAAGGAGGAATGTTCAAGTTCCAAACATATTCCAACGGAATTAAAATCGATATTTAATTATTACAAATAATTATTAGACCCTTTACATAGATCCAAGTCGAATTAGAGCATTATAAATTTGAGCAACTAAATATTTTACCCTGCTATTAACTGGAAAAATTAGGTGTGTGGCAGGTATTTGTTCGAATATTCTCTGAACATCCTTTCGACCGTCGCAACCCACACTGGGAAGTTCTCGTAGGCTGGGTACCTGTTGTATTCTTGTTTAACAGATTTCATGTACTTCGCTGTTTCTGCAAGGTGTTTTAGTACTCCAGGCTTGGAAAATCCGCGTAGCATTTTTAGAGCTTTGTCCTTTATCGACAGATCTGCTGTGCCGTATCCGAGGTCGGCGACATCCTCATCTGTAACTAATTTCTTAGCCATTCCAAACTCTATTTCTTCGTTTGTAAGAGCTTGAAGGAAGATTCTGAAAACGTCCAGTGAAGCAGCCTTTGCCCCGTACATCTTTACAAAGTTTACGTTAGCCGCCCAAAGCTCCTCTTTCTCTTTTTCCGTATTATTTAGCGCGTTGATTATGGCTTGTCCACAAGCTCTGCCGGTTAGCATGGATGGGCCGATGCCTCCACCGTGTATCGGATTCGCCGTGCAAGCTGCATCGCCAACGAAAAGTACATTGTTGGCGACTAAAGTGTAGAGACTTCTTCTGAGTGATACTACACCTCCTCCTGCATCCAAAATTTCTGACTTTTGTAGATCAGTTCTTCCTCTTATTATTTCTGTGAACACATCTTTTGGGTTGATGTTCTTTCCTCCTTGAATTCCTACTCCAATATTTAGTGTGCGCTCATCTTGTGGAAAATACCACCAGTAGCCTCCGGGGGCTGTACCTTGGTCCAAGAAAATTTTTGCTATTCCTAGGTCTTCAACCTTTTCGACCTTTCTTATTTCTCTGTACAAAATGGCAACATCCGACATCCGTATTTCTTTATCGACTCCCAGAGTATCCGGTATCTGTCTCCTCAAGGCGCCTATGAAACCTGATGCATCAACAAAATATTTTGCCTTTACGTATTTAGAATCCTTGGTCTTCGTGTCAACAATCTTCAGCTGTTCTGCTCTGCCGTCTTCGAAAACTATGTCGTCAGCTCTTGTAGCAGGCAATAGCTCTGCACCCTTATCAAGGGCCATGTCTAAGAGCCATCTTCCAAATTTATACCTGTTTAATGCAAATCCTTTGCCTTCCACATTCATAAAATTTTTTGTGGAAGGAGAGTAGACCCTAATCGTATCTAACATACCCTTGAAGGTTTCTTTTGGAGGAAAAGGGATTCCTACGTTCTTTATATGATGGGTTCCAAGAGCATCTCCACAGACCTTCTTACCGATCAGCTTCTCCTCTTTAGAGTCAATAAGGAGGACTTTAGCATTTTTTTCCGCTAGAGTCAAGGCTGTAAGTGCTCCACCTGTTCCAGCACCCACTACCACAGCGTCAAATCGATCTACAGTCATACATGATGCTTTAGGAGCTTCGGTTTAAAAAGAATTTGTTTATGAATGCAGAACAAAAAAAGAAAGGAGAAGGGAAGAAAACGCTTATTACATTTCAGGGTATCCGCCGCCGCCACCTGGTGATGGAGGTGGAGCCCTGGTCTTACTCGATGCTATGACATCGTCTATTCTTAGAATCATGGTCGCTGCTTCAGTCGCAGCAGCAAGTATCTGTTCCTTCACTGCCTTTGGTTCATAAACGCTGAATTTCGATGCATCTTGAACCTTTCCTTCGAATGCGTTAATACCGAAGTTCTTGTCACCCTTGCTATGTCTTGCCCTTAGCTCTACCAGAGTATCTATTGGGTCCATTCCAGCATTTTCTGCAAGAGCCAAAGGTATTACTTCCATTGCTTCAGCAAACTTTTGTACTGCAAGCTGTTCCCTACCAGATAATGTCTGAGCCCAATCGAACAACTTTGAAGCGATTTCTGCTTCTGGTGCGCCTGCACCTACTACAATGTATGGTTCAAGGATCACGTCTTTGACGACGCTAAGTGCGTCATGCACCGATCTTTCGGCTTCTTCGACTATTCTCTGTGTTCCCCCTCTTAGGAATAGTGTCACTGATTTTGGATTCTTGCATCCCTCGATAAAGACCCATTTGTCTTCTTCAATTTTTCTTTCTTCAACGAGTTCTGCTTTACCCAAATCGTCCGTGCTGAGATCTTCTAGGCTCGTTATGACTCTTCCCCCAGTTGCTTTCGCTAATTTATCTATGTCAGATTGTTTAGCTCTCCTTACGGCAAGTATTCCTGCCTTAGCCAGATAGTGCTGAGCTATATCATCGATACCCTTCTGGCAGACGACGACGTTTGCTTTTACGTTTACAAGCTTGTCGACCATCGATTTGAGCATGCTATTTTCTTCGTCTAGGAACATCTTAATCTGCTCAGGGTTGTTGATATTGATCTTTGCGTCAAATTCTGTTTTCTCAATTTCTAGTGGACAGTTAATTAGCGCGATCCTTGCATTTGTCACCCTCTTCGGCATACCGTTGTGAACAACTTCTTTGTCCAATATTATGCCTTTTATTAGTTTTGTGTCGGTAAGAGATCTACCTGCTTTCTTTTCTACCTTGACGTCGTCGATGTCGACTTTTAGCTTCCCATTTTGCTCTTCTGTCACCATAAGCATGGCGTCGACGATCATTTTGGATAAGAATTCGCCTTCAGATGAGACAAGTTTGGTTGCCATGCTTGTTGTGCCTATTTTAGTAAGCCATTGCTTATCTTTTGGATCTACTTTTATTGAAATCGATGAAAGAATTTCCCTTGCTTTTTCAGCTGCTTTGTTGTAGCCATCCACTATGACTATCGGATGAACGTCCTTGTCTATTAGTTCCTCCGCCTTATCTAGAAGGGCGCTTGCGAGAACTACTGCGGAAGTTGTTCCGTCGCCGACTTCGTTGTCTGTCGCCTTCGAAATTTCCACCATCGCTTTAGCAGCAGGATGCTGCACATCAATTTCTTTAAGTATTGTTGCCCCGTCGTTTGTAATTGTAACATCACCTAGACCGTCAACGAGCATCTTATCCATTCCCCTCGGACCCAAAGATGATTTGACGATTTCACCAACCAGTTTTGCTGCCATAATGTTGTTCCTTTGAGCGTCTCTACCCCTTGTTTGACCTGTTCCTTCCTTCAAAATCAACACGGGTTGACCTGAGGAAGTCACACCTGACATTGCTGTTGTTGACATATATTATATCACACCAATAACTAAAAACCCCTATTTTATAGATGTTTATAAATTTTATTAAAAATTATTCTGTTCGATTAAGGGACATGGCTTTCCTAATCGATATACCTTAGATATAACGGTCGAATATTCATCTTAAAGCACTTTAAGGATTATATAGTAATTAGTTAAAAACTGTGTATTTTTGATTTCCCATGCTATAGATTTCAGTCTATTAATTGCGATGTCATCAACTTCAGATTTATTTTGAATATATGATTCCATTTTTTTCTTCTCCAATCAATCTTTGAACGGTATTTGTTTCTTTTAGTTGTTCACTTTGATTTAGGTTCCTAAGGTCATTTATTTTTCATCATATCCGAATATTGCTTCAATCTTTTCTCCGAAAATTTGTTATCTTCTTTAAACAAAGTAGTTCTAACTGTAGGCAAAAAGATACTTACATGACTTGATGCATACAGATTGATGATGCATTGATAATCAAATAATGCGATACACGCTGCCATTCGGTTCTATCGGAAGGATTGTAATCGGAAGGGTCGTTGTGCAGAACGAAGCCAGCTCAGAACCCGTCTGGCTTAATAAAGGAACTGTTATTCTACTTCCCCCTCTATACTGACATCGACGTACTCTTTTTTGGCTCTGGGTGGAGCAGTCGACATACCTTTTACTTAATGGTATTTAGAAAATAAGCCTATATAGAGTTTGCAGCCTCCTAAGCTGTAGGTCGTGGGTTCAAATCCCACCGGACCCGCTGCCTTTTAAAAATTCTGATCCGCCTAGCTAAACCTTTTATATATAGTATAGGAAAGAAATTGATTGTTTTATGTCAAACTTAATCGCTCAGAAGCTTAAGGATCAGACATCCTCACTTGTGGGAACCTTCTCAAAGCGTCTAGCAACCATGAGAAGCCATCCTGAAACCTGTCTGCTCTGTAAGCAGGTTGATGGGAACAAGGCTTTGAAGATGGCTAATGAGTTGCTAGGTGATGGTGAGAATTTTGCAGTTGGAATCGATGGCTCCATGGACTATGATGAGAGACTTGAAATGCTTCTGTTCTATATCTGTGCGACAGCCTACAAATCCCCTCTTAAGGTCGGAGATGAAGTCTCCTTTGAATTCAGTAAGGTGGTCCGGGATTCCAGACTGTCCGTTTCAGCAGCAGTTCCACTATGGCTTGAAGACCTCTCCGACGTAACAAGATCCTATCAAGCTTTAGAAACCGAATTCGACTTTGAGCGCTCTGTTGAAAGGATCCCGTACGCCCTTATGACCCTCGGAGAGCTTTCCCTTGCTCTGAAGACCTTAGACAATGAAGGGAATAAGGTGCTTTTCCTTGACCGACCACTTTCGGGTACGTTCGGCCCTGCCTCAAGAGACCTGAGGCTCCTCCTGAGGTCAGGGGATTCCGCGCTAACATCTTTCAGTACCTCTCACGGCAACCTTTCGATGTTTGACCTCAGCATCGCGTCAGTCCTTGGGCCGGGGCAGCTCTACGTTCCAAAGCGCAGTCCCTACCTGCTCTATGCCGCTCTCCAGAAGCTGATTGAGAAGGGCAGGGTCAGTAGGAATGAGCTTGCCAAGGATCTGCATATAGGCGAAAAGGGGGTTAACGGAATATTTAGGAGGCTTAAGCAGATGGACAAGGCCTACAAGGGTCAGCTGCTCAAGTCCAGCGAATTGGGATCTTTAGAGGTTAATGATGAGGTTAGGCACTACTGGGACAGGGTCTGGGAAGCTTCCCAGCAGGTGGTGAAAAGGGTCTTTGAAGGCAACGATCATCCCCTACAGTTAGAAGAAAACAAATGGCTCTCAGTCTTAGACCTCGATGCGGTCAACGTCTTCCTGATCTTCCAGCTTATGAAAGAGTCTCTTGAGAAAAAGGTTCTCGTCATCGGGATAACCAAGGACACCAGCGCATCAGACTTCACTAGGTCCGTCATACCCTATGCGACAAGCACAAAGTTGTTGGAATCTAAATCACCTCTGCCAAACCTCAAGAACGACAAGGCCTTCCTTACCATAATGGCCGCCACGAACTCTGCCTCTATTAGGGCGCCGTGGAGGACGATCGCGTATGACACGTGCTTTACAACGATTATTGGAACCAAAGAGGGTGAGAAGATAAGTTTAAGAGCTGCTAGGAAGTTTGTTTCAAGAGAGAACTTGTTCATCAAATCGTACTTCCAGCTGAGGGAGTTTAAGACCGATCCCGAAACAAGGTCACCTGTCTTCGTCTACGACAGGTTCTTTAACAGAGAATACGATGGACCGTTGACCAAGAAGGTGGACGTCTTTGAAAGGGATAAGTTGGTTTCCATCAACCCCTACTTTGAGGGGTCTTCGGTGAATGAAATCGACAACCTGATATTGTATCTTCTTTCACGCTCTGACAATCCTGAAGTCCTTGAAGCCTACGGACACAACCAGCTGCTCTACCTCGCTGACAAGGCTGTTAAGGTGGAGATAAAGTCGATGAGAGGGATGCTTAGGGGGGTCGCCGACCTCCAGCTTGGAACCCTTGCAAGAAAGGAGAAGGTGTTCTCCATTTCAAGAAGGTACAGGGACATGAGGGCGGAAAGCGAGGAGAAGAGGTTAAGGGTTAGTGGGGAGGGGACAAGAGCATGAACGCTCCACAGGAAATGTTTGACGATCTCGATGGAAGGTTCGAAGCTAGGTTAAGAGACCACAGGATGGTTACGAGGACAGCGAGCATGCGTGAAGGGGAGATCACCATCGCGAATCCTGTGGCTGTTCTGGAGGTCAAGTTCGACTTTGAAGTCCTAGACAGGTTGCATGAGCCTTCATTTGTGGGCATAGAAAGGCAGACATCAAAGAAACCCACTTACATGATTTACGAAATCGTCGCCCTCAGGCCCACCCACTTTCAGATGCTCGGCATGGACGTCGCGATGCCTACGGTGTTAAGGAAGGAGTACCTCGACGTCATAGACAGCAGCTGGGGGAAGAGCGATGAGACGTGGATAGACGTTGTTGCCGTTCCGACCAACTACAGGATGGACGTGGAAAACGAAGAGCTCAAGTTCAGCAGGGGAAGGCTCGTCCCGCTGACGGGCTCAAGGGTCCATCTACTCTCCAACGACACCGTCAGGAAGTTCCTCTGCGTGGAGGATGGTATTCCTGTGGGTACGCTGATGGGCTTCAACATGCCGCTGACGGTTAGGCTCGACAACATGATAAAGTATCACGCGGGCCTCTTCGGTTTCACGGGCTCAGGAAAATCCAACCTGGCCTCATACCTGATAAGGGAGGCTGTAAAGGGCATGCCAGACCTGAAGGTCATCATAGTCGACGTGGCAGGAGAATATTCCATTCACCTCCTGGACCTGCTTGAGAAGGACGGTATCGTGTTCTCTACAGAGGACTTCGGAAACAACGTAACCAACTTCCTAAACTCTCAGGCAATCCCGGAAACCCTAGAGGAAGAGATAAGCGAAGAAACGCTGTTGCGGAAGGTTAGGGGGCTCTTCGACAATGAAAGGGTGAAGAGGATCTCTCTCAGCGTTCCTGAGGAAACTTCGGCGATTACGTTAGGGTACATAATGTCAATCCTAGAAAAGGCGTCCGAAGGGGGCTCCGGTGCGATCCAGGCTACGATAGCGCTCCAGAGCATAGTCAAGTACTTCATCAGGGAAAAAGGGTATGAGACTAAAACCGATGTTTCAGTCCTAAAGGAGGAGGAAAGAAGCCGTCTGGTAGAAATACTGAACAGCATGGCCCAGACCGTTCACGGAATGTCCTCCATAAAGGTGGACCTGACAGCGCTGGTGGACTACATCACAGGTATCGGCATCCAGCAGGAGGTCGAAGGTGAACCTGAGGAGGTTGATTTGGCCCCGATGAACCCAGAAGGCCTGGCATCCTTCGTCCTGAGAGAGGACAGCCCTCAGGTGAACATCCTTTACGTTCCTGAGCCGGATGAAGCAAGGCTTGCGGCGTCAAGGTTCATCGACAGGCTCCTGCGCATAAAGAAGACATCGGGCGTGAGAAGCAAGGTACTCGTAGTATTGGATGAAGCCCAGGAGTTCATCCCAGACAGGGCGGTCAGAGGTGACTTCTCGGATAGCTCGAACAAGAGCGTGGAAGCCCTTTTGAGGCAGGGGAGAAAGTATAGGGTCCACTGCTGGCTCTGCACCCAGAGGGTAGCGCACCTGAACGTCAACGCCCTACAGCAGCTGCACAGCTACTTCGTCAGCACGCTGCCAAGATTCTACGACAGGATGGTCATAGCGGACGCCTTCTCACTCAGCTATGACATGCTCGAAAAGACTACCGAACTTGATACAGGACAGTGGCTTTTCGTATCCTACAAGGCGACAAAGCAGAAGAACGTTCCGGCCTTCATACAGACCCCGAATAACGAAGAAATACTGCTTGACAGGCTTGGAATTTAAGTTAAATATGGGACTGTACCTTGAAGAATAGGATCGCTGCCATAATTGCTAGACTCAGGGCGTTAAATAACTAAAAGGATTAAAAAAATCGCAGTCCTCAGAAGAATAGAATAATATATCATGAAAGTACAATAGTAGAAAGATTAGTTTTTACAGTCCCCGGTTGTATTCTGTTACCCCTTCCTTGACGACGAACTTTATGTTATCTTTATCCTGAAGGATCTTGACGTCTTCCAGAGGGTTACCCTTTACGACTATCAGGTCAGCGAACTTGCCTACTTCAAGCGTACCAGTTTTACTCAGCAGGTTACAGGCTTCGGCTCCGTTTTTGGTCGCTGCCACTATAGCCTCCATCGGCGTAAAACCACATTCTTCGACCAATAGTTGGAGTTCCACAGAGTTCAAGCCAAACTTGAGCATCGGTGTCCCACAGAAGTCTGTCCCCATCGCTATCTTCACACCCCATTCCTTAGCCAGTCTAGTGTTCCTTGTATGAATCTCGATGACTTCTTCAGACTTTCTTATGCCCCACTCCGCTACACCTGCTTCTCTGCCTTTCGCGACTATCTGGTGTGGTATGGCTAGTGTTGGAACCATTATCGCATTCCTCTCTATCATCATCTTAGCGGCCGTCTCGTCTATGAATATACCATGTTCTATTGTCCTGACACCAGCGACGAGGGCGTTCTTTATTCCCTGGAGACCTTGCGCGTGGGAAGCCACAAATGTTCCCACCTTCCTTGCCTCATTAACTATGGCCTTTATTTCTTCAACTGTGAACTGCTCATCCTCAGGCTTATCCCTCTGTGACATGACTCCACCAGTTGAACAGATCTTTATGAAGTCAGCACCTTCTCTCAATGTAAGCCTTGCAGCTTTTATGCATTCTTCTACACCATCGCAGATCAGACTACCGAAACCAAGTCCCAACCTACTTCTTTCCTTAAACATCTCTATAGGAAAATAGTGATTCTCAGAATGCCCAAAGGTCTGAGTCAGTATCCTTCCGGCAGTGACGATCCTTGGCCCCTTCGTTATATGTGTTTCAACTGCTACTTTAAGGGAAAGGCCAGGTAGCCCACCGATATCCCTAACGGTTGTGTAGCCCGATTCAAGGAGATCCTTTATGTCGTTCGCGGCCTTTAGGAGGTTTAGTCCAGGTGGCCTAAGAATCTCCTCCTCGACCATTCTGTCGGTCTGGAAGCCAGTTATGTGTAGGTGCGAGTCTATTAGACCGGGCATGACTGTATAGTTCCCCGCGTCGACGACATCCAAGGATTCTCCAAGATTCTTGGAAACTTTCTCGATCCGGCCCTTGTTAACTACGACGTATACGTCATTTTTTGGTGCATCACCTGTTCCGTCTAAAAAAAACCCAGCTTTAACAGCGAACTTACTATCTTTCTGTTCTGACATCTGTGAATCAACTTAATCCGATATACATTATATAAGTGTTCAAAAGATTTGTAATCGATAATTAAACCTCATCCACGTCAATCGGTTTAGATCCTATGGTCCTCTGTTATTGATAAGATCTAAGGGGAATAAATTTTTGTATCTATGAGGAAGGGAAGAGTCAACTTTGCCTTGGTACGGATCACATTAATTCCTAAACGAGTACATCCACAAGAACCGTTGTAAGAGGATCATGGAGATCGGTGTCTTAAACGGTGAAAATGCTAAGACAATGGTTGAAGCCACTATCGAAAACCTTCCACCTGGAGAGGTAGAGTATTACAGGTTCGACCTTTTTGACGGTTATAGTCTAAAGCAAGTGGAGTAAAAGCTTGAAATAGCATCAGCATATAGAAGTTTATCTAAAAGGGCAAGAGGCTCTCACAGAAAATTGGGTTTAAGAATTGGCCAAATCCTCCCAGATGGCCGTAGCGCGCTAACTTTAACCTATAAGGGAAAAGATGTACTATTAGTCTATCTTGTTGAGTTATTGCAATTTTTTTCTCTATTCATTACTCAAGCATGAAGGAGCTAAAATTTTCAATAAAAGGATACTACAAGATAGCGAAGCATAAATTGTAATATTTTTTCCTTTTTTTTATTTTTTTATAATAACTATGCTTTAATAAAAATAAACCCAAAAAGATGTCCTTTATTGACACTTTTTTTGTAAAGTTTAAATAAGGTGATACTGATACATTACCCGAAAACTAATGGCATTAACAGATAATTGTGACCTATATGTTGCTATCAACGAAAATGGAATTAACTTAGTAGTCCAGCACATAATGCGCCAGCGGCCTTCACTCTTCAATTACGCGACCTCTGACATAGCAGCAGACCAAGAACTATGGTGCGCACCTGTTGACATCACATCCGATGTTAAAAAATACGGTAACCCAATTTTCACTGTGAGCAACCCTATTCCGGTTCTGGGTGCTGACTCGCCGCCGGTAGAGTTAAGTTTCTGCGCACAGCTAACCAAGGCCAGCATTGACTTTCACCCTGGAAATGTCATATCCCTTCCTTCGGAGCTTAACCCGCCTCTTCAGAAACAGCACTTCGCGATGCAGTTCAAGATATGCGGCGCTATCGGTTGCCCATCAGAAAAGGATGTTGACACGATTCCGGTCGTGCCACCACAACAAGGGGATAAGCAGACGACAGTGCCACCAGTCCACGTAAAGGGAAAGCTGAACTGCTTCTGTCTGGACATATTTGTAGTAGGCCACTTCGAAAGGACTGTGATACTCGGCAAGGAGTGCCTGTTGGGCAAGGTCGATAGACTAGATATCGTCGACATCAAGCCGGACGGACTGGAGCAGAACTTGGTATGCTACCTTAAGACTACGTTAAACCTGGTCCTTAGGCAGAAGCTGGCCATCCCGTTTGAGAAGATGTTCTTGAGCTTTCCGCTCTTTAACATAGCCACGATCACGCTTTCGCCCACACCTAACCCACCTGTTCCAAACAACCCTGCGGTTGAGGATGATCAGCTCAAAGCGTTCATCAGTATGGGGGTGGGACCATGAACCACATAACGCTCGCGGCTTCAGGTAAAGCGTTTGGCAAGCTTTTTGATACAGTAATTGATAACTTCAGTCTGTCCAAGTCGGACAGCAAAAACTTCGGCCCGTTCTCCGCCAGCTACTCCGTCAAGCTCCACTTGGACGATGGCAGCCTGACCCTGAATGACGACAACACGCTGGAGGTAAAGAACGTCGACGTCGTTTTCGACACCTTGAAGGCTCAGGTCTGCTTTGACCTGCCAGGAATCTGTGTCGGAGGCTGGTGTATTATACCTGATCCATGGAACGGCTGCCTCGTATCTCTGCCCAAGGTCTGCATAGGCGGTCCCGTTTGCGCCGATTTTGACCTCAGCGGACTTGTATCGAATATTTCTGATGTGAAGGCAAATCTAGCTCCGAAATACTATATAGACCCAGCCCGGGTTGCAGGCGAATCGGATCTTGATGCGGAATACGGTGGTCACCCAAATAAGTGGAAGATTTTCATCAACCCAATCTGGGTCCACGCTGATCCGATCGATATTCCGGAAACGGTGGGAAACATTCTTGAGCAGGCTGTAAAGAGCGCGATAGACGACGAGCTCTGGTTCTTGCCAGGCTTTATGAAGGACCTGATCTGGGCGATAATAGGACCGGTAATTGACCTCATAACAAGTGCTCTAGGGATCGTAGGGGAAATCAGTGACTGGGTTTCGAATTTGCTGGGCAATTTATTTGACCTTCTCGGGTTGATCGAAACAGCTATTTCTGACTATTTTGCGAGCAAGTACCCGATCTACGAGTTCGAAGACCCCTATCCGATCCTCCCTAAGAGCGGCGTTCTCATCCCGGTCAAGATCCCTATCCGAAACCTTACAGCCAAGATCAATTCGAAGGAGATGACCGTGCAGGCGGAGGTGGGTACATAGACATGACAATACCAATCGATCAGAACATTTTCTCGCAGATCGGGCTGGACAGCGGTTCGCTCACCATATTAGGAGCGATAATACACAGCTTCCCAGAACCCGGCGAATACCGGGGGGTGCTGTATAGGGGAACAGAAATCGTTGGAGCCTTCTACATAACGGTTGAGAAGAACAGCCCGGTAGCGCAGGCGAACGTAGACCTAGCTAAGTTGGGTGGGGTGATGGCTGAGCCGTCCAAGTGCAGCCCAGACAACGGAGATTCAAGGATCCATTTCGTCGTAAATCCGAAGGGTTACGTTGTCTTCCACGTTTCAGGCGGAAGCGGCGGTTATCACGTAAGCGTCGAAAAGGTGGAGGAGGACCCTAGGAAAAACCTGTTCAACAGTAGCAAGCTTGATGAAAGGGACATCTTCTCAGCGATAATCATACGTCCCGGAACGTACTCCGTCACCAACCTGCTTACGAAGACCAAAGGGGATATTGTTGTAGCCTATCCAAAGATCGGTAAGGTTGCCTACCGTCCCCCTAGTCCAGTAAGGGTTGAATGTTCACGTGAGGCCTTCGAACCTAACAGGATCGAACTACAGCCAGGGCAGGGTATGCTTTACCACTTCAAAGCTCCTTCACACATCAAGATCGAGCTGTTGAAACCCGACGATGGGCCAAATATTCGAAGTGAACCTGTCAAGAGGCCATCAGTGGTACTTCAACAAAAAGAGCAGGCGCAGAATCTGTCAAAAAAGAGCTAAAGCAGTCATCGTTACGTATATCATAGGGGTGATTTAGAGCTGTCTCTATACGATTACATAGGCGAATTACTGACAAAGCTGATCCCCCATTTTGGCCTAGAACGCTCAAGCTCCCAGATCATGAAAACCTATGAAATTATATGCAGGGAATCGCTTGCGATGCCTCTCGGCAGAAGGCCACCCCAATTTTCCAGAATAAACGAAGATGGAACACCCTTCCAGTTTTCATTGTCCTTGGGGCACGATAGGCCGCCTTTACAGTTCCTGAGTGAGGCAGGAGTTCCGGGCTCATCTGGAGCCGAACGGATGACGCTGAGCAGAGAGCGCATAGGCGTTCTCGCTCCCATTTACTCCTCAGAAAAGGTTGTGTCAGAAACCAAGGACCTCCTCGGCATGCTGGCTCCCTCAAGCGATCCAGACCTGCTTGCGGACCCTGCGGGTGCGTTCTGGATTGGGGCAGGTTTTTCACCGACGGCTGAGCCGAAATTAAGGGTTTACATCAACGGAAGGTGGGGGCGTGAAGACAGAATGTGGCCAAGGTTCGATGCATTTGTCTCACATTTTAATGGTGCTGAGCGATGGCACGAAATAGAGAAGGCCCTCATCACGGGCATGAAGCCACTTGGAATGTCGCTGACGCTCGGCAAAGATAGTCAGCTTAGTGGAAGGGTCTACGTAAGTGCCTTCGGGAACACGCTGACATACTACGAAAGTCTGATAAGTTCTATCGCAGACCAGGAGTACATCAACCTCCTCAAGCGGTTCACCGAAACCTTTTTGGGCGAAGAGCTCCGGTACCCCACAAAGTCGGTCGTCTGCTCCTTCGGATTCGGAGCAAGAACAGGGTTTGATTTTAAGTTCGAGCTCTGTGGACACTGCATCTTTGCAAGCGATAGAGAGGCGAAGGAAAAGACCTTGGACTGGCTCAGGATCCTAGACGTGGACCCAGCCATCTATCTGAACACGCTTGAAGTGATGTCCGAAGGTCGCCTCAGTGGAACCGATGTCGACCTGCACCGCTATGTGGGCTTCGGCTCTAAACATGAAAGGACTTATGCGAGTATCTACCTAAAGCCGAGCTTAAACCCGTCAAGTGATAGAACTTGAGCGCGAAAAGGAAGGAGG
>Ga0187889_10000209_pt1 | contig 70289 bp, 67 predicted proteins | sample June2016WEW_7_10_2_FD_132992 | JGI IMG/M metagenome (GOLD analysis project Ga0187889, IMG submission 132992) | Peatland microbial communities from SPRUCE experiment site at the Marcell Experimental Forest, Minnesota, USA - June2016WEW_7_100 | ecosystem: Environmental > Terrestrial > Soil >... | reverse complement strand
CCGGTGAGGCGCGCGCGATACCCCTCCGGCGTCTCACGCACCACGGCGCGCAGGAAGTGCATCAGGCGCCCGGGCGTCCTGATCGCGTCCTCGGTCACGGTCCGCACGGTGCGCCGGTAGAGCAGGGTGTGGCCCTGCATCTTCCGGATCGCCGGCCGCACGAACAATTCGAAGCAGACCATCGTGGAGACGGGATTGCCGGGCAGGCCGATCCACGGCACGCGGCGCACGAGGCCGAACGACGTCGGGGAGCCGGGCCGCATCCGCACCCTGCTCACGACCATCGTGCACCCCATCTCCTCGAGCACCGGCCGCAGGTGGTCGTACGCGCCGACGCTGACGCCCGCCGTGGAGACGATCAGGTCGCAGCTCGCGACGCCTCGCTCCAGGTGCTCGCGCACGCTCGCCTTCGTGTCGGCGGCGATGCCGAGCTGCACGGGCACGGCGCCCGCCAGGCGGATCAACGCGTCCAGGGTGTAGGAGTTGGACGAGGCGGTCTTGGTCCCCGCGAGGATCTCGGCCGCGCGGTCGAGGTCCACGATCTCGTCGCCGGAGGCGAGGATCCCGACGCGGGCGCGCCGCCGCACCCGGACGCGCGCCATCGCCATCGAGGCGAGCACGCCGAGCTGCGCCGGACCCAGCGGGGTGCCGGCGGAGAAGACGCGGGCCCCCTTCTGGAGATCCTCGCCGGCGAACCGCACGTTGCGCCCGGCATCCCGGTCGTCGAGGATCGCCACGACCCCCGCGGAGAGCTCCGTGTCCTCCTGGCGGATCACGCCGTCGGCGCCCTCGGGAAGCGGCGCGCCGGTCATCACGCGCGTCGCCTCGAGCGCGCCGATGGCCTTCGTGGGCAGACGACCCGCCTGCACTTCCTCGAGCACCTTGAGCCGCCGCGGCGACGACCTGGTCGCGCCGCGCACATCGGCCGAGCGCACCGCGAAGCCGTCCATCGCGGAGTTGGTGCGCGCGGGGAGCGTGAGCGGCGAATCCACGTCCTCGGCCAGGACGTCGCCGAGGGCCTCCGTGAGCGCGACCTCCTCCGCCCCGAGGAGGCTCACGCCCGCGACGATGCGGTCCATCGCGTCGCGGACGCCGATCATCGGCCTGCTCGTTTGAAGTTGGCCAGCCGCTCGACGATCCGGTCCTGCGCCGCTTCCACGACCCGCCGCGGCGCCATGACGTCGTTGGCGAGGAGGACGAACAGCAGCGTCTCGCCGCTCGCGGCGCGCACGTAGCCCGAGAGGGTGCGCACGCCCGACATCGAGCCCGTCTTGGCGTGCGCGTTCCCCGCGGCTGCCGTCCCCACGAGCCGGGTGGCGAGCGTGCCGTCCATGCCGGCGACCGGGAGCGCGTCCAGGAAGACGGGGAAGTCCGGGCGGCGGTACATCGCTTCGAGCACGGCGGCGATCGCCTCCGGGGCGACTTCGTTGTAGCGCGAGAGCCCCGAGCCGTCGGCGAGGACCCAGGCGTCCGGCGCTACGCCGCATTCCGCAAGCACGTCGCGCACCACGGCGCGTCCGCTGTCCACCGAACCCACGCCCTTGATCTGGAGCCCCAGTGTCCGGAGCAGCGTCTCCGCGATCTGGTTCTGGCTGGGCTTGAGGAGCAGCGGCAGCACCTGGGAGAGCGGGGGCGACTGCCAGGTGAACAGCGTCTCGGCCGTTGCGCCGGCCGGCTCGGTATCGCCCGTCACGGCGACGCCGCCCTCCTCGAGCATCTCCGTGAGCGCGGCCTCGAAGTAGCGGGTCGGATCGCTCACCGCGACCGGCAGCCGCGCCGTGGCGTGGCCCGCCGAGAGCCGGCCGCCGACCGTGACGGAGTCGCCGAACGGCGCCCGGCTCCACGTCAGCTGGGCGACGTTCGAGTCGGCCGGCGCCGTGGCCACCGTGCCGAAGATGCGGAGCGGCGCGTCGCGCGGCACCAGCAGGAGGCTCGCCGCCGCGCCGGCCCCGATGCCCGGCTCCACCTCGATCCACGCGACGCTCTCGTTGAACTGGAGCGCGCCGACGGGGGCGGCGTAGTCGGCGTCCAGGTCGTCCCACGCCCAGCCGCGGCCCAGCGGCGGATCGGGGAAGGCCGAGGCGTCGCCGGTCACGCGCCCGCGGATCACGCCGATGCCGCGCGCCGCGAGCGAGTCCACCCAGGGCCGGAGCGCGTGCAATTCGTCCACGGAGTCGCCGGTGGCGTCCACGGCGAACGTGGGGTCGCCGCGCCCCACGACCTGGAGGTCACCGACCAGCGTGTCGCCGTGCCGCGCGCCGCGGGCGAGGACGGTCGTGGTCCACCGGAAATCGGCGCCGAGCCGCGCCAGCGCCGCAGCGGTGGTGATGAGCTTCAGGTTGGAGGCGGGAACGAACAGCCGCCCGGCGTCGCGACTGTAGAGCACCTGGCCGTCGTCCGCCGACTCGACGAGCACGCCCCAGCGTGCGCGGTCGAACGCGGGATTCGCGAGCGTGCTGTCCAGCGAAGAGGCGAGCGAAGCCACTTCGGGCGCGAGCCGCGGCACGGCCCCGCGGGCCGCGCAGCCTGCCAGCAGCACCACGAAGGGGAGAGCGCGCCTCAGCGCGCGCCCTGGAGCACGATGTCTACGACCCGGTAGAGCCAGTTGGTGTCGCTGAACCGCATCACCGGGATGGGCGCCCGGTAGTCGGACACGTCGGTGACCACGGCGAGGTAGGTGCCCGCGTCGGGCGCGTCGGGGGAGTACAGCGGCTGGGCGTGCACCGCCCGGCGGTAGACCTCGATCTTCGGCAGGTCCGACTTCTTGAACCCCTCGACCACGACGAAGTGGGCGTCCGAGAGGTACTTCGCCGCGATCTCCCGTGGCCCCATCTCCTGCGTCGTGCGCGCGATCAGGACACGGGCCTCCGGCGACTCCATCACCACCCGCTCGGCCCCGCCTTCGTGCATGTGGCGCCAGGTGTCCTTGCCCTGCTCGTCGATCTCGAAGGGGTGGGCGCCGTGCTTGATGGTCATCGTGCTGTGGCCGCGGCGCACCAGCTCGCGGACCAGAGCCACGACCAGCGTGGTCTTCCCCGAGTTCTTCTTGCCGACTATCGAGACGAGTCTAGGCTCCGGCACAGGCGCTCCGCGCGCTCCAGGTCGTCGGGCGTGTTGACGTTGAAGAATAGAACGTCCGGGTCGCCGTACTGCAACACTTCCTCGCGCGGCAGCCGGGCGACCCGCACGTACGGATGGAAGCCGACGGCGCGCGCCTCCCCGCGCTCCAACGCGGCCCGGATGGCGGGGCCGCAGGCGCTCCCGTAGGCGGCGCACAGCGGCTCCATTCCCCGGCGCGAGTCGCTCTCCGGGAGCGCCGCATCCGCCCCGTCCAGCCGCGCGGCCAGCGCCGCCAACAGCCCGGACGGGACGAACGGCATGTCCCAGGCGAGACAGACGACCGGCGCCAGTCGCTCGACCGCGGTGAGGATCCCACCCAGCGCTCCCTGTCCGGCGAGGACGTCGGGCACGACCCGGAGATCGGGGCGCCACGCGGCTGCGTCGGGCGCGTTGGCGATGATCGTCGGGGGCTCCCCCGTGGCGCGCTCGAGGGTCTCGACCACGCGGTCGAGGATCCGGCGGCCGCCCACTTCGATGAGCCCTTTCGGCCTGCCGCCGTAGCGCGAGGCGGCGCCGCCCGCGACCACCGCCCCGTGGATCGTCAGGAGCGGGCCTTACGCATCGGACCGGTGGACCTGCGGAGAGCCCGACACCGCGCGCCCGACCAGCTGGACGCCGGCGCGCTTCGCGATGGCCACGGCCAGCGTGGAGGGCACCGACGGGGTGGCGACCCAGGCGATGCCGGCGCGGGCCGCCTTGAAGGCCAGCTCCGCCGAGATACGCCCCGTCACGAGGAGGCCGAGGCCGGCCGGGCTCCGCTTCGCCATCAGCACCCCGCCGATCACCTTGTCCACCGCGTTGTGCCGCCCGATGTCTTCGGCGTGCTGCAGCAGCTCCCGCGCGTCGGTGAGCGCCGCGGCGTGGATCCCGCCGGTCTCGTCGTACTTCGCGCCCCGGCGGTACAGCTCCTTGAAGAGCGCGCGGATCGTCGCGACTTCCGGCGCGTCACCCCGCGGTGGCTGCGGTTTGAGCGAGCGCGGGTCGGCGAGCGCGACGCTCACCGCGCCGCATCCCGAGGCGAGGACCCGCCGGCGCTCGTCCTGCGTCACGGCGGCGAGCCGCTCCGGCGCGATCTCCGCCCAGAACCCGAGGTCGGTCGCGCAGGGGCGCAGCGACAGCAGGTCGGTGATCGTCTCGATGTACCCCTCGCCGTGCAGCCACCCTACCGCCAGCTCCTCCAGCTGGTCGGGCGTGCACATCCAGGTGACGGCGGGCTTGTGGTTCACCTCCAGCCAGACCGGCGTCTCCTCGACCGCCGCGAGCCTGTCCCTGGTCTCGTGGCCCACGGCGCTACGCCTCGCCCCGATACTCGGCGCACAGCGACGGATCCTCCCGGACCCTCACCGACGTGAGACGGCATCCCGCCGGGAGCCGCGCGGCCACCCGCTTCCAGATGTCGAGGCACAGCGCCTCACCGGTCGGCAGCGTGCGCCCGGGCGCGTACTCGGGGATGTCACGGTTGATGTCGCGGCCCTCGAAACGGGCCACCACTTCCTCGGCGAGGATGCGGTCGAGCGCCGCCAGGTCCGCCGCCATGCCGGTCGCGGGATCCACCGCTCCGGCGAGCGTGACCGCGCACCGGTACGCGTGGCTGTGCGGCGCGGCGGAGGCCCCGAAGGCCTCGGCGTTCCGCGCCGCGCTCCACTCGGGCTTGAAATAGCGGTGCGTCGCCGTGAACTCGACGGTGCGGGTCAGGTACGCGATGGGGGACACGCGGGGAAGATATCTCTCAAAAGACGCGGATGGCCACGCTCTTGAACGAGGCGAATGCCGTGCCGCCGACCGCCAGTCCCATCTCCTCGAAGCTCTTGCGCGTGATGAGCGCCACCAGCTCGATCCCGGCGTCGAGCGTGACGCGCATCGCGGCGCCATGCTCCGCGACGCGGACGATGCGGCCCCGCAGCACGTTGCGGGCGGAGGAGTGGAGCGCCTCGGTCGAGAGGACGATCTCGTCGGGCGGGATGGCGAGCGTCGCCGGCCCCTGCCGGTCGGTCATCACGTCGAGCGCCAGCGGCCCGACGTTCACCGTCTGCATCGGCGCGCCGCCGGGGAGGTCCACGCGGAACAGGTTCTCCGGCGTGACGGGAGATGCCCGCCCCTGGTGCAGCGCGAGCAGGTCGTCCGCCCAGCGGTAGGCGTCCTCGAGCAGGTGCGAGGCGAACACGATGGTGAGCGGCCGCCGGGCCTGCTCGGCCGCGAGCGCCTCGAACAGCGCGTGCTGGGCGGCGCGGTCGGCGCCGGAGACCGGCTCGTCGAGCAGCAGCGCGACCGGCTCCACCGCGAGCGCCCGCGCGACGGCGACGCGCTGGATCTCGCCGTCCGACAGCGCGCGCGCGTCGCGGCCCGCCAGCTCCCGGAGCCGGAGGCGCGCCAGCGCGGCGGCCGCCCGCTCGCCGGCTTCCACGGCGTTCACTCCCCGGGCCCGGAGGCCGTAAGCGACGTTGCCCAGGACCGTGCCGCGGAACAGGTAGGGCCGCTGCTCCACCAGCGTCACGCGCTGCCGCGCCTGCCGCCGGTCCGCGGCCGACGCGACGGGCCGCCCCTCCAGCGCGATGGAGCCCGACAGGGGCGTGTCCACGAAGGCGAGAAGCCGCAGCAGCGTGCTCTTCCCGGCGCCGTTCGGACCCACGACCGCTAGCCGGGCGCCCTCCCGCACGGCCAGCGCGTCGAGCGAGAGGGCCGCCCGCCCGCCGAACTGCTGCCGGAGCGCCGTGACCTCAAACGTCGCCATGGCCCTGCAGCAGCTGGATCAGCACGCTCACGGTGAGTGCGAGGGCGAGGAGGATCAGGCCGAGCGCGACCGCGAGGCCGAAATCGCCCTGCGACGTCGCCAGGGTGATGGCGGTGGTCAGCGTCCGCGTCTCGTGCCGGACGTTGCCGCCGACCATCAGTGCGGCGCCGACTTCGGAGAGCACTCGGCCGAAGGCGACCACGACGCCCGCCAGCAGCGCGAACCGCGCCTCCCGCGCGACGGTCCAGGCGGTGCGCAGCGTGCCGGCTCCCAGCGTGAGCGCGGTGCGCCGCACGCGCGGGTCCACCGCCTGGATGGCGGCGGCCGAGAGCGCGGTCGCGATGGGGAGGGCCAGCACCACCTCGGCGACGACGATCGCCTGCCAGGTGTACAGCATCCCCAGCGCGCCGAGCGGCCCGCGGCGCGCCAGCAACAGGTAGATGAGGAGGCCGATGACCACCGTCGGCAGCGCGAGCGCCGTGTTGAGGAGGGCGAGCAGGATGCGGCGCCCGGCGAAACGGGTCCATCCCAGGAAGAAACCGAGCGGGATGCCCAGCAGGCAGGCGAGAACGGTGGCGGCGAGCGCGATCTTGAGCGAGAGGACCGCGATCCCGAGGACTTCTCCTGCCGGCGCGCTCACACCGGTCAGATCAGAAGTTGAAGCCGTACGTCACGCCGACCCACAGCGTGAGGTTGTTGTACCAGACGTGGTCCCCCACCAGCACCGAATTGATGGGGGAGTAATCCGGGTGGCCGGCGTAGGGCACCGTGATGTACGACAGCGGGAAGTTGTACCGGTAGTAGTAGTCCCGCGCCTCGAACTGCAGCTCGAGGCCGCGCGAGATGAAGAGGCGAGTGCCGACCGCCGGGACGACGTCGAAATTCGTGCCCAGCGCGAACCCGCCGGGATCCACCACGTTGTTGGAGGGCGTCGTGATCCCGCCGCCCAGGTAGACGTACGGCGCGAGGCGGTGCCACGTCTTGGCGCCCGTCAGGTTGAGCTGCAGGCCGAGGTCGGCGGCGAGGAGCCGCACCTTCAGGGTGCCCATGTCCCGCGCCGTGTCGCCTCCGGCGTCGATCTGCAGCCGGTTGGTGAACGCCTCGCCGAAGGTGGCCGAGATGTCCAGGGCGTCGGCGACGCGCACGTTCAATCGCCCGCCGAGCATCAGGCCCGGCCGCACGCCGGTGTGCGCATCATTCGGATTCCCGGCGAAGCGGCCCACGAACAGCGTGAATCCCTCGTGGGTCAGGATGTCCTGGAACGGGGAGTGCTCCGGCGCGGTGCCGACGAACTGCGCGAGGGCCGGAGGCACGGCGGCGCAGAGGCACAGCGGCACGGCGAAGGCCAATGCGATGCGTCGCCGTGCGTGCGTGCGTCCGTGCGTCCGTGCGTCCGGCCTCATATTGTCTCCCGCAGATCGCGTCCGGTCATCGCCTTCGGCCGCTCCAGCCCCAGCAGCCCCAGCACGGTGGGTCCCACATCCCGGAGCGAGCAGCCGGGCCGGAGCCGGCCGCGGAACGCCTCGTCCATCAGGAGCAGCGGCACCGGGTTCGTGGTGTGCGCGGTGTGCGGCCCGCCGGTGTCCGGATCGATCATCATTTCGCAGTTGCCGTGGTCGGCGGTGATGAGGAGCGACGCCTTCGCCTGCTCAGCCGCCGCCACCACGCGCTGCAGGCAGCCGTCCACCGTCTCCACCGCCTTGACCGCCGCCGCGATCTTCCCGGTGTGCCCCACCATGTCGCCGTTCGCGTAGTTGGCGAGGATGAAGTCGTAGCGCCGTTCCGTGATGCCGCGGCACAGGATGTCGGTGATCCCCGACGCGCTCATCTCGGGCTTGAGGTCGTAGGTCGCCACCTTCTGGCTGTCCACCAGGAGCCGTTCCTCGCCGGGATACGGCTTCTCGATCCCGCCGTTGAAGAAGTAGGTCACGTGCGCATACTTCTCCGTTTCCGCGGTGCGCAGCATCCGCATCCCGTTCTTGCTGACCACGTCCGCCAGGATCTCGTTCAGCACCATCGGGCCGAAGACCTCGGGGACGGTGAGGGTCTGGTCGTACTCCGTCATCGTCACGACCTCGATCAGAGGCGCGCCGCGATCAAACCCCGCAAAGTCCGGTTGGGTCCACGCGCGCACCATCTGGCGCATCCGGTCCGCGCGGAAGTTGAAGCACAGGATGCCGTCGCCCTCCCGGATCGTCGCGACCGGCTTCCCGTCCGCGCCGGTGATCACGATCGGCTTGACGAACTCGTCCGTCTCGCCGCGCGCGTACGCCGCGCCGATCGCCTCGACCGGATCCGTGGCGGGGATCCCCACCCCGTGCATCATCGCGTCGTAGGCGAGCTTGGTGCGGTCCCACCGCTTGTCACGGTCCATCGCGAAGTACCGCCCGCACATCGTGGCCACCACTGCGCGGCCCCGCGCCGCCGTCACCAGCTCCCGCATGAAGCCCTGCGCGGAAGCGGGGGGCGTGTCGCGGCCGTCGAGCAGCGCGTGGATGGCGGTGCGCGGCATCCGCTGGCGCTCGGCGAGATCGATGCACGCCTCCAGGTGCCGGTCGAGCGCGTGCACGCCGCCCGAGCCGATGAGGCCGTAGAGGTGGAGCGTGCCGCCGCGCTGCTTCACGTCGGCGCACAGCTTCAGGAGCGCCGCGTTCTCGAAGAACTCCCCCGACTTGATCGCGTCCGAGACGCGCACGATGTCCTGCGGGACGATGCGGCCGGCGCCGAGGTTGAGGTGGCCGACCTCGGAGTTGCCCATCTGGCCCTCCGGCAGGCCCACGTCCGGCCCGGAGGCCTCCAGCAACGTGCGCGGGAGCGAGTCCCAGAGCTTGTGCCAGATGGGGGAGCGCGCCAGCTCGATGGCGTTCCCGTCTCGGCCGCGGCGGTAGCCCCATCCGTCCAGGACCACCAGGACCACGGCTCCGCGCTTCGCTGCGTTTGACATCACAACTCCCAGGTTCTACAATGACTTTCGTGCAGATGAGCAGGCCCCAATCTACCGCCGCCAGGCGTCCCCAACCAGCCGCACACACCCTGTTCGCCCTCGCCCTCGCTGGTGTTTCGGCGTGCGTCGTGGCGGCCTCCGCGGCGGCGCAGCAGGTCATCGTGCAGCGCGACGGCGAGCGCGTGCTCGCGGACCCCGGAGGCAAGGAGCTGGGGCGCGTCGCGGCGGGTGCGGCGTTCGCCGTGCAGGGCCGCCGGGGCACCGACACGCAGGTGCTGCTCGACGGCTGGATCTTCCGCTCCTCGCTCAAGGCGGACGCGCGGGAGGGACACACGCTCTCGGTGACGCCTCCCCGGGAGAACCTGCGGGCCGCGCCCAACGGCCGCGTGCTCGCGCGCCTGGTGCGGGGGGCGCTGCTCGACGAGGTGGAGCGCCGCGGTGGGTGGATTCACGTGCGGCGCAGCGGCTGGGTCGCGTCGGCCGCGTTCGCGAGCGTGGCGGCGGCGGCTCCCGCGAGGGCCGCGCGGCGCGCCGCCCGGGCCGCGCCGCCCGCCGACACGGCGCAGACCGAGGAAGTGGACCCGCGGCGCGCGGTGCTGCGGCGCCGGGTCCAGCTCTTCCTTGCGCCCGACACACCCTCCACGGGGTTCCTGGACGCGGGCGTGCCGGTGCGCATCACGGCGCGCGCGGGGGACTGGGTGCGCATCGAGGCCTCGGGCTGGGTCCGCGAGAGCGAGGTGCGGCCGCCCGGCGGCCAGGCCGTGAGCGGCGTGACCGCGGCCGAGATCCGGGCCCATCCCGACGAATGGCAGGGGAAGATCCTGCGCTGGACCATCCAGTTCATCTCCCTGCAGACGGCCGACGAGCTGCGCTCGCCCGACTTCACGCCGGGCCAGCACTACATCCTCGCGCGGGGCCCCGCCCCCGAGTACGCGTTCGTGTACGTGACGGTCCCGGACGAGAAGCTCCCGAAGATCTCGCAGCTCCGCCCGCTCGATACGCTGACCGTCGTGGCCCGCGTCAGGAGCGGCCGCAGCGCCTTCCTCGCCAATCCGATCCTCGACCTGGTGGACGTGGCTCCATGAACGAGTTCCTCAAGAAGCGGATCGAGCGGAAGCTGGAGGCGCTGAGCGAGGAGCGGATCTACCAGGTGCTCGACTACATCGAGTTCCTGGAATCGAAGTACGCGGCGCACCCCACGGAGTCGCCCTCCACTTTCCAGAAGCTCGCCGAGACGGTCGAGGACACGCTCCGTGCGGGCCGCGTCTCCGCGTCGGCGATCAAGGGGACGATGGACGCGATGTCCGCCGCGGGGCGGATGATGTCGGGCCTGGCGGCGGCGGGAAGAGCGGTCGTGGACGAGGTGACCGGCGCCGAGCCCGCGGCGCCGCCCAGGGGCGAGAAGCCGCAGCCGCCGCCCGAGGGCCCGCCCTCGAATTCTGCTTGATTTCGCGCCCGAACGCCCGGTATCTTCCGCCATGGGAACCCACATTCGCCGCGAGGAAGGACTCGCTTTCGACGACGTCCTCCTCGTCCCCCGCCACTCGACGGTCCATCCGCGCCAGGTCGACGTCTCGACGCGTCTGACGCGCGAGATCACGCTCAACATCCCGTTCGTCTCCGCCGCCATGGACACGGTGACCGAGGCCGACATGGCGATGGCCATGGCGCGGCTCGGCGGGATCGGCGTGATCCACAAGAACCTGCCGATCGACCGCCAGGCGGCCGAGGTGGATCGCGTCAAGCGCTCCGAGAGCGGGATGATTCTGGACCCGATCACCCTCCCGCCCGACCGGCCGATCCGCGAGGCGCTCCACCTGATGGCGCGCTTCAAGATCTCCGGCGTGCCGATCGTGGACCACGACCGCCGCCTCGTCGGGATCATCACCAACCGCGACCTCCAGTTCGAGAACGACCTCGACCGCCCGATCGACGAAGTGATGACGAGCAAGGGCCTGGTGACGGCGCCGGTCGGCACGACGCTGGACCAGGCGGTCAGGATCCTGGCGCGGCACAAGATCGAGAAGCTGCCGGTGGTCTCCGAGGACGGGCGCCTCAAGGGACTCATCACCGTCAAGGACGTCTTCAAGCGGCGCGACTACCCGAACGCCAACAAGGACCAGCACGGCCGCCTGCGCGTCGCGGCCGCCGTCGGCGCGACGAAGGACGCGGCGCCCCGGGCGCACGCGCTGCTCGACGCGGGATGCGACGTGCTGGTGGTGGATTCGGCGCATGGCCACAGCGAAGGCGTGTTGCAGACCATCGCGCAGCTGCGCGAGTCGTTCCCCGACGCGCAGCTCGTCGGCGGCAACGTGGCGACGAAGGACGGCGCCTGCGCGCTGGTGGAGCGCGGCGTGGACGCGGTCAAGGTGGGCGTGGGCCCCGGCTCGATCTGTACCACGCGGGTCGTGACGGGCGTCGGCGTCCCGCAGGTCACCGCCATCATGGACGCGGTGGCCGGAGCGTCGGGCGTCCCGGTGATCGCGGACGGCGGCGTGAAATACTCCGGCGACGCGGTGAAGGCGCTCGCGGCCGGCGCCGACAGCGTGATGATGGGCGCGGTCTTCGCCGGCACGGAGGAGAGCCCGGGCGAGTCGCTGCTCTACGAAGGACGGCGCTTCAAGGTGATCCGCGGGATGGGGAGCCTCGCCGCGATGCAGGAGGGCTCCGCCGACCGGTACTTCCAGGAAGGGGAGATGTCCGCCACCAAGCTCGTGCCGGAAGGGATCGAGGGGCGCGTGCCCTACAAGGGCCCGGTCGCCGACGTGGTCTTCCAGATGGTGGGCGGGCTCCGCAGCGGCATGGGGTACTGCGGCGTCGCCACCATCCGCGGGCTGCAGACGGAGACGGAGCTGGTGCGCATCACCGGCGCGGGCCTCCGGGAGTCGCACCCGCACGACGTCACGATCACCCGCGAAGCGCCGAATTACAGTCCGTGAGGCCCGGCTCGCTTGACCGCGGCCGCGGGGGCCGCTAGTCTAGCCCGCTCCCGCGGCACAGCCGCGCGGCGTCCCAGATTCCGCCGCCGGCGCCTTCCAACGACACACCGGCAGTTCCGGAGACACGCATGGGTCTCTTCACGCGCAAGACGGTGACGGCCCTCCAGCAGGAAGCCGAGACCGATCACAGCCTCAGGCGCGCGCTCGGCGCGCTGAACCTGGTCATGCTCGGCATCGGCGCCATCATCGGCACCGGGATCTTCGTGCTGACGGGGACGGTCGCGGCCGAGAATGCGGGACCCGCCGTGGTGCTCTCCTTCATCTTCGCGGGCGTCGCTTCGGTCTTCGCGGCGCTCTGCTACGCGGAATTCGCCTCCCTGGTGCCGATCGCGGGGAGCGCCTACACCTACGGCTACGCGACGCTGGGCGAGCTGTTCGCTTGGATCATCGGGTGGGACTTGATTCTCGAGTACGCCCTCGGCGCGACCACGGTCTCGATCGGCTGGTCGGGCTACGTCGTCTCGTTCCTCGACGGCCTCGGGATCCACATCCCGGCCGCGCTCCAGGCGGCGCCGGGAACGGTGGTGCACCTGGCCAACGGCGCGACGGCGACCGCGGTGTTCAACCTGCCCGCGGTGTTCATCATCGCCGCGATCACGGCGCTGCTGGTGGTCGGGATCAAGGAATCGGCGAACACCAACAACGTGATCGTGTTCATCAAGCTCGCCGTGGTGGTCCTCTTCATCATCCTCGTGGCACGATTCGTGGACGCGCACAACTGGACGCCGTTCATTCCGGCGAACACCGGCCAGCGCGAGCACTTCGGCTTCACCGGCGTGATGACGGGGGCGGGGATCGTGTTCTTCGCCTACATCGGGTTCGACGCGGTGAGCACGGCGGCGCAGGAGGCCAAGAACCCGGCGCGCGACATGCCGATCGGAATCATCGGCTCGCTGCTGATCTGCACGCTGCTCTACATCCTGGTGGCGGGGATCGCGACCGGGGCGATGTCGTACAAGCTGCTCGACGTCCCGGACCCCATCGCCGTCGTGGCCGACTACGTCGGGCTGGGGTGGATGTCGCAGCTGATCAAGCTGGGCGCGATCGCCGGGCTCTCGTCGGTGATCCTGGTGATGCTCCTGGGCCAATCGCGCGTGTTCTATTCGATGGCGCGCGACGGCCTGCTGCCGCAGTTCATCAACAAGGTGCACCCGAAGTTCCAGACGCCGTACGTGACCAGCATCATCACCGGGATCGCGGTCGCGATCGCGGCCGGCTTCCTCACGATTCGCGAGGCGGCCAGCCTGGTCTCGATCGGCACGCTGCTCGCGTTCGTCATCGTCTCGGCGGGCATCATCGTGCTCCGGCGGCGCGAGCCGAACCTGCACCGGCCGTTCAAGACGCCCGTGTACTGGCTCACGGCGCCGCTCGGCGCGCTGTCGGCGCTCTACCTCATGGTCTCGCTGCCGCTCAGAACCTGGATGCGGCTCCTGATCTGGTTCGTGATCGGGATGGTGGTCTACTTCACCTACGGAAAGAGCCATTCGCATACGTCGATCAAGGAGCGTGCGGCGGCGCAGTAGCATGCCGCCGACCAAGGCCGGACCCAAGCTCGAGAAGGTCGACGCCGCCCGGAGGAAGGGCGCGCGCGCCGTCGCCGAGGCCCTCCTCGCCGCCCGCCGGATCACGATGACGACGCACGTCAACGCGGACGGCGACGGCGTCGGCAGCGAGATCGCGATGGTGCACCTGCTGAAGGCGCTGGGGAAGGACGTCCGCATCGCCAACCCCACGCCGATCCCGCCGCGCTACCAGTTCCTGGTGGAGCCCGTGCGCGCGCACGAGCGCACCGCCGGCGCCGTCGCTGCCCTGCGCGACGCCGATCTCTTCCTCGTCCTCGACATCGCGGACCTCGGCCGGCTCGGGAGCCTGGCCGACACGATCCGCTCGCGCGCCGTCGTGACGTCGTGCGTGGACCACCATCTCTCGGCCGGCTCCCTCCCCGACGGCCCGCGGCTCGTGGACCCCGCCGCGGCCGCGACCGCCGAGCTGATCTACGACCTGGCCGCCACGGCCGGGTGGCCGCTCACCGCGGATGCGGCGCGCGCGCTCTACGTGGGCCTCCTGACCGACACCGGCGGCTTCCGCTACGCCAATGCCTCGCCCCGCGCCCTCCGCGTCGCGGCGTCGCTCCTCGAGCACGGCGTCGACCCCGAGAGCATCTACGAGCAGGTGTACGCCACGGCACCGGTCGGCCGGCTGCGGCTCACCGCCGAAGTCCTCGACACGCTGGTCCACGAACCGGACGTCGGACTCTCGTGGATCACCGTCCCCGCCGGCGCCATCGAGCGCCACCAGGTGGGTTCGGACGACCTCGACGGCCTCGTCGAGTTCGCGCGGTCGGTGCAGGGCACCCGCCTCGCGCTCCTCTTCCGCACGCTCGCCAACGGCAAGATCAAGGTCTCCTTCCGCTCCGTGGGCGACGTGGACGTCTCGGCCTTCGCGGCCCAGTTCGGGGGCGGCGGCCACGCCAAGGCGTCCGGCGCCTCCATCTCCGGCTCGCTCGACCAGGTCCAGCAGCAGGTCCTGACCGCGGCACGCCGCTTGCTCGCCCGTTAGGGTGGTTTGATCCTCAGTTCGCGGCGCGGGTAATATCCGACCAGACCGGTCGGCAATCCGGGAGCCGACGTGGCGACAGCAGTGGAGGAGATCGAGCGGGTGCTGGAGACGGTGCGCCCCGCGATCCAGATGGACGGTGGGGACGTGGAGTTCGTGGACTTCGACGAGGCGGACGGCACGGTGAAGGTCCGGCTGATGGGGCACTGCGTGGGCTGTCCGATGTCGATGGCGACGCTGAAGCACGGGATCGAAGTGCGGCTCAAGCAGGCGGTGCCGGCGGTGCACTCGGTGGAGGCGGTCTAGGGTGGCGAAGAACGATCTGAAGGCGAAGGTGGCGGCGGCGCTCGAGCGGGTGGTGAACCCGCGCGTCGGGCAGGACGTCGTCACGGCGGGGATGGTGAAGGAGATCGTGGCCGGCGCGGACGGGAAGGTGCAGATCGTCTTCGAGCTCGGCCGCGACGATCCGGCGTCGCTGGTGCGTGAGGCTCGCCTCGCGGCGCAGGCGGTGCCGGGGGTGAAGGGCGTCAAGATGCAGGTCGGGGGCGGCGCGCAGCCGCAGGCGCAGACGACGCCGAAGAGCGTGCCGGCGCCCACGGCGCGCGAGCTGCCGCACCTCGGCAAGGTCATCGCGGTGTCCTCCGGCAAGGGCGGCGTGGGGAAGTCCACCGTCGCGGTGAACCTCGCGGCGGCGCTGGCCGCGGGCGGACTGCGGGTCGGCCTGATGGACGCCGACGTGTACGGCCCGGACCTCCCGCGGATGCTCGGGGTGCTGGAGCAGCGGCCGGCCGTGGTGGAGGGGCGCATCCAGCCGATCGAGGCGCACGGCGTGAAGCTGATGTCGCTCGGCAACCTGGTGGAGCGCGACGCGGCGGCCATCTGGCGCGGCCCCATCATCATGAAGATCATTCAGCAGTTTCTCGGCGACGTGGAATGGGGCCAACTCGACTTTCTCCTGGTGGACATGCCTCCGGGCACCGGCGACGCGCAGCTCTCCCTGGTCCAATCGGTCCAGGTGAGCGGCGCGATCATCGTGACCACCCCGCAGGAAGTGTCGGTGGGGGATGCGCTCCGGGGCGCGAAGATGTTCGAGAAGGTGGGGGTCCCGATGCTGGGGATCGTGGAGAACATGTCGTTCTTCTCGTGCCCGCACTGCGGCGGGCGCACCGACATCTTCTCGACCGGAGGGGGCGGACGGCTCGCGAAGGAGTTGGGGATCCCGCTCCTCGCCCAGATCCCGCTCCAGGCGCGCGTGCAGGAGCTGTGCGAGTCGGGGGTGCCGGTCGTTCTGGCGGAGCCGCACTCGCCCGCCGCGATGGCGCTCATCGCCCTCGCCACGGAGTTCCAGGACCTGGCGACCACCCGCTCCGTCCGCCTGCCCATCGTCACATCCTGACGGCCGCCGCGGCGGCGGCGCTGCTGCTCGTCGCGGCGCCACCGGCGGCGCAGGGCCAGGCGGACTCGGCCGAGTCGGCGTCCGCCGCCGAGACGGCATCGGGACAGGACCTCATCTACGGCGGCCGGTTCGACGCCGCGCATCTCTTCTTCACCCGTCTCGCCTTGCGATTCCCCCGGGACCCGGTCGGCCCGGCGCTCGCCGCGTCGGCGCTCATCTGGGAGGGGGCGGCGATCCCGGACGACCAGTTCATGGCCGACTCCGTGGACACGCTGCTCGCGGATGCGGCGGCACGCGCGGAGCGGGGCGTGAGCGAGGCGACGACCGACTCGGCGCGCGTCGTTCAGCTCTTCTGGCTCGGCACGGCGCTCGGCTACCGCGCGCGCCAGGCGGACCTGCACGGGCACCCGTGGCGTGCCTCGCGGGAGGCCAGGGCGATGCGCACCGCCCTCGCGCGCGCTCTCGCCCTCGACTCCACCTGCGTGGACTGCCAGCTGGGCCTCGCCGTCTACGAGTACGCCCTCGCCCGCGCCAGCGTGATCGCGCGACTGGTGGCGCGGATCCTCGGGCTCGGGGGCGGCGACGCCGAGCTGGCGCTGGCGCGGATGCGGCGCGTCCAGGAGGAGGGGACGCTCGGGCGCTACGAGGCGCGGTGGCTCTACGCGAACGCGCTGGTCCGCGAGAGCGGCTCCGACACCCTGCTCAAGCTGGAAGCCCGCCGGCTGGTGACCGATCTCGCGACGCGCTTCCCTGACAACCCGGTCTTCCGCCGCTTCCTGGACAGCAACCCGGCGCCGCCGTGAGCGCTGCCGTCGCACCGACGAGCGCGCCGACGACCGATCTGGTGTCGGGACCGCTGCCGCGGGCCATCGTCCGCCTCGCCGTCCCCGCCATCGGCTCCGCGCTGCTGCAGCTCGTCTTCCTTCTGATCGACGTCTTCTGGGTGGGCCGCATCCTGGGCTCCTCCGCGCTCGCGGCCATCTCCACGGCGGGCTTCGCCGTCTGGGCGCTGCTGGCCGTCGCGGAGATGATCGGCGTCGGGCTCACCGCCGTCGCGTCGCGCCGCCACGGCGAGGGGGCGCACGGGCTCGCGGCGGTCGCGGGCGGCACGACGCTGGCGCTGTCGGTCGGCTTCGGCATCGTCGTCGCGGCGGTCGGCGAGCCGCTGGTCCCGCTGCTCTTCCGCGTGATGCACACGCCCCCCGAGGTGACGGCGCTGGGCCACCTCTGGCTGACCACTTACCTGATCGGGACCCCGCTCGTCTTCGGCTTCTACGCGGCCGAAGCGACCTTCCGCGCTTCCGGCGACACGCGTACGCCGCTCCTCCTCCTCACGGCCTCGGTGCTGGTCACGCTGATCCTCGACCCGGTCCTGATCCTCGGGCTGGGGCCGATGCCGGCGATGGGGATCGCGGGCGCGGCCGTCGCTGCCGTGGGCACGCGCGCACTCGGCCTGGCCTTCGGCTTCGGCGTCCTGGTGAAGCGCCGGCTGGTCCGCCTGTCGGTGTGGGACTGGAAGAGCGCGCTGGCCGTGGTGCGGATCGGGGCGCCGACGGCCGCCACCGGCGTCTTCTTCTCGGCGGTGTACGTCGGCCTGACGCGGATCACGACGCAGTTCGGGACGCCGGCGCTCGCGGCGCTCGGCGTGGGGCACAAGCTCGAGGGGCTGGCCTACCAGGTGGCGATCGGGTTCGGGCTCGCGTCGGCGGCGATCGTGGGGCAGAATCTGGGTGCGGGCCGCACCGACCGAGCGCGGCGGGCCGCGTACCTCACGGCGACCTACGCGTGCCTCGTGGCTGCGGTCGCTTGCATCGTGTTCCTGATCGTCCCCGAGCCGCTGGTGTCGGTGTTCAGCCGCGACGCCGCGGTGATCAGGGAGGGGGCGAGTTACCTCAGGATCATCGCCATCGCGGAGATCACGATGGGGATGGAGATCGTCTTCGAAGCGTCGCTGGGCGGCGCCGGGTTCACCTTCGAGCCGATGCTCTGGTCCGGCTCGATGACGGCGGCGCGCATTCCGCTCGCCGCCTGGCTCGCGGCGCTGTTCGGCGTGGTGGGGATCTGGTGGGCGATCAGCCTGACGGCGATGGGCCGCGGCATCGCGATGTTCCTGATCTGGCGCGGGGGCCGCTGGCAGCGGGCGCACGTATGAGCCGCATCATCACCCTGCTCACCGATTTCGGGACCGCCGACGGCTACGTGGGGGAGGTGAAGGGCACGCTCCTCACCCTCGCGCCGGGCGCGCTGCTGGTGGACGTGGCGCACGACCTTCCGGCCGGCGACGTCGCGGCTGGCTGCTACGTGCTCGGCCGGGTGTGGCGCGCCTTCCCGGAGGGCACCGTGCACCTGGCCGTGGTGGATCCCGGGGTGGGGTCGGCGCGGCGGGCCCTGGCCGTGGCGGCGGCCGGGCAGTACTTCGTGGCGCCCGACAACGGTCTGTTGAGCGACGTGCTCGTCGCGGCGCCGGCGCGCGTGGTGAGTCTGGCGGTGCCCGCCGGTGCGAGCCGGACCTTCCACGGGAGGGATGTCTTCGCTCCCGTCGCCGCGCGGCTCGCGGGCGGCGCGCCGCTGCAGGACCTGGGGGCGCCGCTCTCCGATCCGGTGCGTCTCGCGCCCGCGCGCCTGACGGTCGAGGGCTCCGATCTGGTCGGCGAGGTGATCCACGTGGACCGGTTCGGCACCTTGATCACCAACATCCCGAACGACCGGGTCGAGCGGGCCGCCACGGTGAAGGTCGCGGGCCGCGGCTTCCCGCTCGGCGCCACCTTCGCGGACGTGCCGCCGGCCGAGCCGGTGGCGTTCATCGGTTCGGGCGGAACGGTCGAGATCGCGGTCCGCGACGGCCGCGCCGATGTCGTGCTGGGAGTGTCGAGAGGGACGGAGGTCCGGGCGACGGCCCGGCGCAGCTAACGAGGCGGGGCCTGCCGCTTCAGCGGCCGTCCACCCACTGCACGTCGATCCCGCCGAAGGCCGCGTCGATGTTCAGGGTCAAGCGGTAGGACGCCGAAGCGTAATTGTCCGAGTAGTAGACGCCGCCCCGCTTCGTGAAGCCGCTGCGGTCGAACGACGTGAGGAACCGGTTCAAGTTGATCGCGACGCCGAGGTCGCGCGGCAACACCAGCTTCAACTCCCCGATGCCGATCTTCACCGTCACGTCGGCGGAGGTGCGCCACTCGCCGCTGAAATCGAGCGTGACGTCGCCCACGCCGCCGTGGAAGCCCATCCGGCGGCAGTTGCTGTTCCCCAGGCCGGTGGCGGTGAACTCGGCCGCGCCGGCCTCGAAGGTCAGCGCGTCGCACTCCACGGGATTCGGCCGGCTGAAGCGCACGTGGGACTCCGAGGCGCCGGTCTTGTACGCGACGCGGCGCAGCTGGAGGCCGCCGAACTCGACGTCGGACTCGGCCGCGCCCACCTCGACCCGCAGCGTGAGCGGCACTTCCGGCGTCAGCGCGATGTCCAGCGACGGGGTTTCCTCGCTGTGCCCGCGTCGGAGCGAGGTGTGGCCGTGCAGGCTCCGGAGGCCGAGCCGCAGCACGCCGGCGTCTGCGTCGTACTCGCGCACCGGCGCGAACTTGTCTTCGTCGTAGCGCAGCTCCATCCGGTAGAGATCGCCCGGTGAAGCCGGCTCCAGCTTGAGCTGGCCGACGGCGTAGTTCACTTCCACGATCAGCGACGACTCGCCGTGGAGCTGCCGGGCCGACGTGAGGGTGCGCAGGGTCTGCGCGCTCGCGGAAGTCACGACCCAGGCGAGAGAGACCGCGAGGACGGCGGCCGCGCGCTTCACTCGCGCCGTCCAGGCCGCGGCGCGGCCGGCGTGGCCGGCGGGGTCGCCCAGAGGTACTCGTCCGACATCTCGCCCGCGTGGCGGCCGGCGAAGGTCTCCCGGAGCCCTGCGCGCGAGAGCAGCACGGCGCCGAAGCCCACGGTGGCGGCCAGCCAGGTGACGATGAACGCCGCCGCGCGGAAGACGAAGACGACCGGTCCCGCCCACCCGAACAGCGCCGCCGCGGCCCACAGGCCGAGCAGGCCGACCAATCCGGTGAACACGTAGCCGTAGGCGGTGGGGTGCCGCACGAACGCACCGTTCGCCATCCGGCGGCGCGTCCACGTCTCGCCGACCGCGTGGGCGACGGCGAGGTAGCCTCCCAGAGCCGCCCCGACCGCCGCGACGACGAACGCGATGATCGCGAAGGGCAGGAGCAGGATGCCGACGATCGTGAAGATGAGGCCGACGATGAGCATCGCGAGCGTCGGCAGGAGGAGCAGCTGCCCGAGGAGCCCGACCACCAGCGAGCGCCCGAAGGCGTTGGACGCCGTGTCGGCGATGACCTCGACGTAGCGCCGGGCGAAGAAGACGGTGCCGAACCCGATCATCGCCAGGGCGATGAAGACCGCGACGATGTTGCGCACGTCCTGGAAGAGCAGTTGCACGCCAGTCGACGTCGCGGCCGGCGCCCGCTGCTCGGGCGGCGGCGCCGATTCCGCGGTCAGCGGCTGGGCGGGGAACGAGGCGCGCACGCTCTCCGGCGCCGCCGGCGCTGCCGCCGCGCCGGCGGGGATCGCCGGGGGCGCCGAAGCGAGATCGCGCACGGCCGAGGCGATCCGAAGCTCCGCCGCCAGCTCGTCGCCGGCGAGGCCCGGGACGCTCCACGCTCGTGCGGCCGCCACCATCTTGCTCGTCTCGAGCGCGGCGCCGTCGCCCAGGAGCTTCCGCCAGGCGCGCTCCAGCGCGCCGCTGGCGGTGTAGTGGCCGACGTGCTGTCCGTCCACGATCACGTCGCCGTCGCGCAGCGAGACGACGCGCGACTTGCCGGAGGCGAGATCCAGTTCGAGCGTCGCGTCGCGCGAGGAGAGCGCGATCGCGTGCGAAACGACGTCGTCGCGGCGCTGCTGTGCGGCCGCGCTTCCCGCAGCGGCGAGCACCAGGCCGAGGACCAGGAGGCTACGCGCGGACGGGCGCATCGGTCCTCCCGGGTGTCTTGAGCAGGGTGTAGAAGCCATAACCACCAGCCGCATAGCCGATGGTGAGCGCCGCGAGCGCGGGCCAGACCTTGCCGGACGAAGCAGCGGCGCGCACGGCATCGGCCGCGCCGCTCCGCACCGCCCAGTCCGCCGCGCTCAGCGCCACGGAGTTGAACAACGTGCCGATCTGGGTGCCGGCCCACGCCGCGCCGAGCTTCAGCGCCGGGGCGTGGCCTACGAGCCACGGCAGGGCGAGCCGCACCGCGATCACTACGCTCGCGGCGTAGGCGACCGCCAGCGTCACCGCCCGGCGGGGCTGCATCACCCAGGCGCCGGCCCGCCGGAACAACACGACCGCGGCCGGCTGAGGGAGGCTGACCCGGGCCATCACCCGGTCGGAGAAGCCCCGACTGGGCGCGAAGCTCCGGAGAGCGGTCAGCTCCCGGAGCACCGTCAGGTCCAGGTCACCAGCGTCTAACTGCTTGTCCATCACGCAACTACCTCCCTCGCTGCCTCCCCTTACGAAGCCTGGGGGGCAGCGGTTTCAGGTCCTCAGATGGGCCAGGTATTCCCTCAATTCCAGCCTGGCCCGGTGGATGTAGGTCTTCACGGTCCCCAACGGCAGATCCATCACTTCCGCGATCTCTTCGTACGCCCGGCCTTCCACGTGCCGCAGGAGGATCGCGGTCCGGTATTCGGGCCTGAGCCTCCCGATGGCCTGCTCGATCTCGGAGCCCAGTTCCCGCGACTCGAGCTCGGCCAGCGGCGACTCGGTGCGGTCCACCGCCTGGAGCGCGGTAGCCTCCACTTCCTCGGCCGTGCGCGCCCCGGGCGCGCCGTCCAGCGAGAGCGTGTTCAGCTCGCGCTTGCGCAGCTGATCGATCGCCGCGTTGTTGGCGATCTTGAAGATCCAGGACGAGAACTTGAATTCGGGGCGATACGAGTCGAGCGCGTTGAGGACCTTGATGAAGGTCTCCTGCGCCAGGTCCTCGGCGAGCGCGCGGTCGCGCACCATGCGGTAGATCAAGGAAAAGACCGGCCGCTCGTACCGGCTCAGCAGCTCCCGGTACGCGGCCTCCTTGCCGGCCTTGGCCAGCGCCACGACCTCCCGATCGCCGAGCGTCCGGAGGTCTTTCGCCGTCGCCATGCGGGGGGTAATCTACGCTTCCCATGCCGCCTCAACCGACATCCGGCCGATGACGTTGGCTCCGCCTGCGTCCGAGCCCCAGTCTCCCCATTCCGATCAGCGGCGCTACGTGCGCGAGATGTTCACCGCGATCGCGCCGCGCTACGACCTCCTCAACCGCGTTCTCTCGCTGGGCATAGACCGGCGGTGGCGGCGCGCGGCCGTCGACGCCCTGGGCTGGAAAGCGAGGCCCGACGGGCTCTATCTCGATGCGTGCGCCGGGACCCTGGACCTCGCGGCGGAGCTGGCGCGCCGGCACGGATTCTCGGGCCGCGTCGTGGGCGCGGACTTCTCGGCGCGGATGCTCCGGCTGGGGGCGGGCAAGGCGCGGCCCGGGGTCGTCCGGCCGGCGGCGGCCGACACGCTTGAGCTGCCCTTCCCCAGCGGCCGCTTCGACGGCGCCATGGTCGCCTTCGGCGTCCGGAACCTGGCCGACCTCGATGCGGGGCTGGTCGAGCTGGCCCGGGTGCTGCGGCCCGGCGCGCGACTCGTCATCCTGGAGTTCACGACGCCCGTCTGGGCACCCTTCCGGGCCCTCTACCTCTTCTACTTCCGCCGGGTCCTGCCCCTGATCGGGCGCGCCGTCTCGCGCCACCCGACGGCCTACTCGTACCTGCCGGCGTCCGTGAGCACCTTCCCGGCGCCCGACGCGCTGCGGGAGCGACTCGCGCTCGCCGGTTTCCGAGACTGCGCTTACAGCCTCCTCACGGGCGGCATCGCCGCCCTCCACTGGGGTACCCGATGAGCCTGGACAGCCTGCGCGACTTCGTGGCCGCGCTGGACGAGGCGGGCGAGCTGGTCCGCGTGAGGGAGCCGGTCTCCGTGGACCGGGAGATCACCGAGATCGCCGACCGCTGCATGAAGAGCCCTGGGGGTGGGCCGGCGCTCCTGTTCGAGCGGCCCGTGCTCCGGGGCGGCGCACCCAGCCGGATTCCGGTCGCCATCAACCTGTTCGGCTCCCAGAAGCGGATGGCGATGGCCCTCGAGACGCCTTCCATGGATGCCACGGGTGCACGGATCACCGAGCTTCTGAAGGTCGAGGTGCCAGAGGGCATCGCCGGGAAGCTCTCCATGCTCCCGAAGCTGGCCGAGCTGGCGAAGTTCCCGCCCAGCCGTGTCTCCGGCCCCGTGCCCTGTCAGGCGGTCGTGCTCCAGGGGGACCAGATCGACCTGGAGGAGATCCCGCACCTCATCTGCTGGCCGGAGGACGGGGGTCCGTACATCACCCTTCCGATGGTCATCACGCGGGACCCTGCCACGGGCACGCGGAACGTCGGGCTCTACCGGATCCAGGTGCAGGGTCGGCGCGAGCTGGCGATGCACTGGCAGCGGCACAAGGTCGGCGCCGCGCACTGGCGGGCGATGGCGGAGCGGGGCGAGCGGATGCCGGTCGCGATCGCGCTCGGCGGAGATCCCGCCTCGATGTACGCGGCCTCGGCGCCCCTCCCGCCGGCGGTGGACGAGTTCCTGTTCGCCGGCTTCCTGCGGCGTTCTCCGGTGCGGCTGGCCAAGGCGTTGACCAGCGACCTCGACGTCCCGGCCGAGGCGGAGATCGTGATCGAGGGGCACATCGACCCCGCCGAAGAGCTGGTGATGGAAGGGCCGTTCGGGGACCACACCGGCTTCTACTCGCTGGCCGACCGGTACCCGCGCGTCCACGTGACCGTGGTGTCGATGCGGCGCGACCCGATCTATCCCGCGACGATCGTCGGGCGCCCGCCGATGGAGGACTACTACCTCGGCCACGCGACCGAGCGGATCTTCCTCCCGCTGCTGAAGCTCACGGTGCCGGAGGTGGTGGACTACCACATGCCCGCCTATGGCATCTTCCACAACCTCGTCTTCGTCAGCATCGACAAGCAGTATCCCGGCCAGGCGTGGAAGGTGATGAACGGGCTGTGGGGACAGGGGCTGATGTCGCTGGCCAAGGTGATCGTGGTGGTGGACAAGGGCGTGAACGTGCAGGATCCGGACGAGGCGTGGTGGGTGGCGCTGAACAACATCGATCCGGAGCGCGACGTCCGCTTCACGATGGGGCCGATGGACGTGCTCGACCACTCGAGCCGCGGCTTCACCTACGGCTCCAAGATGGGAATCGACGCGACGAAGAAGTGGCCCGAGGAAGGGTTCACGCGGGAGTGGCCGGGGAAGATCGTGATGGACGAAGCCACTCGCGCGAAGGTGAGCGAGAAGTGGGCGACGCTCGGCATCAAGCTGCCGTGACGGCGGGTGCCCCCGCAGGGGGCGTTGACGGGCAGGTGCTCGCAGGCGAAGGCCGCCTCGTCGCGTACTCCAACTTCGTCAAGGTCGCGCACACCGTCTTCTCCCTGCCGTTCGCGTTCGTGGGCGTCGCCGCGGCGTCGTTCGTGCATCCACTCACGCTGCGCACCGTGCTCCTGGTCGCCGCCGCGTTCGGCACCGCGCGCTTCTCGGCAATGGGCTTCAACCGCATCGCCGACCGGCGCCTCGACGCGCTCAACCCGCGGACGGCTGGCCGGGAGTTGCCGGCGCAGCGGATGACGCTGGCCGAAGCCTGGGCGCTGGTGGCGGTGATGGCCGTGCTCTTCGTGGTGAGCGCCGCGCTCCTCAACCCGCTCTGCCTCGTGCTCTCTCCGGTCGCGCTGGCCTGGATCACGGTCTACTCCTACTCCAAGCGGCTTACCTCCCTGTCGCACCTATGGCTCGGCGTGGCGATGGCCATGTCGCCTGTCGGAGGTTATCTCGCCGTCACGGGTCGGTGGAGCACCCCCTGGTGGGTCATCCTGCTCCTGGCCCTGGTCGTGACCTGCTGGGGCGGTGGTTTCGACGTCCTCTATTCTCTGCAGGACGAGAGCTTCGACCGGGAGCACGGGCTAAGGTCCCTGACTGTTGCGCTGGGAGCACATTGGGCAATCGTGGTGGCCAGGCTGCTGCACGGCCTGGCAGCCGTGGCACTGGTCGGATTCGGGCTGGCGGCGGGCTTCGGTGCGTGGTACTACGCCGGCGCGGGCCTGGCGCTTGGGCTCCTGGTGTGGGAGCACCGGCTGGTGCACACTGGCGACTACTCCAGGCTGGACGCCGCCTTCTTCGCCATGAACGGGATCATCTCCGCCGTAGTGATGGCCGGCGCGGTGCTCGACGCGGTGCTCCGGTGAGGCCGGCGAAGCAGCGGCAGGGAGGGAAGCCGGTGCCACCGCGGCCACCGGTGGCACCAAGGAAGCCGGCACCGGTGCGCCATGCGCCCCATCCAGTGCGCCGGCCGACCCCAAACCGCAGGGGATCATGAAACGCCTTCCAGTGGTCCACGCCATCACCGGCGCCTCCGGCGCTCCCTATGGGCTGAGGTTGCTCCAGGTGCTGGCGGGAGCGGATTGGCCGATCTGGCTGATCGTCTCGGCGCACGGGTGGCGGCTCCTCAAAGAGGAGTGTGGCCTCGGGAGCGTGGCGGCGCTCAAGAGGGCGGTTGGGGCGGGCTGGAAGTCGGTCGAGTTGTTCACCGACCAGGACCGGGGAGCACGCCCGGCCTCGGGCTCGGCGAAGACGGCGGGAATGGTGATCTGCCCCTGCTCCATGGCGACGCTGGCGGGAGTGGCGACCGGGAACAGCCGGAGCCTGATCGAGCGGGCGGCGGACGTGACGCTGAAGGAGCGGCGGCGGCTGATCCTGGTGCCGAGGGAGGCACCGCTCTCGCTGATCCACCTCAGGAACATGGTCGCGGTGACGGAGGCCGGGGCGACGGTCATCCCGGCGGCCCCGGGCTTCTACCACCGGCCCACGCGCATCGAGCAGCTGGTGGACTTCGTCGTGCAGCGGGTGCTGGACCACCTCGGCGTCGAGGTCGAGCTGGTCGGACGCTGGACGGGCGGAGGCAAGCAGGGCTGATGCGGCTGGGGTTGATCGCCGACACCCACGGGCGGGTCCGGGCCTCCGTGCACGAGGTCTTCCGGAAGGTGGACCTGATCCTTCACGCGGGCGACCTGGGCGGCGCCGAGGTGCTGGAGGAGCTGGAGCTGCTGGCGAAGGTCGTCGCGGTCTACGGCAACGTGGAGAGCGGGATCATGAGGCGGCGCCTGCCGCAGGTGGCCAGGCTCGAGGTGGACGACCTGCGGTTCGTCGTCACGCACGGCGACCAGCTGGCTTCGCGCGAGCCCGAGGCGCTGAAGAAAGCCTTCCCCGAGGCCGACGTGATCGTCTTCGGCCACACGCACCGGGCGCTGATCCACAACTTCCCGGACTTCTCGGTGGTGATCAATCCCGGCGCGACGGGGCCCGGCCGCTTCGACCTCAAGCCCTCGGTGGCGATCCTCGAGACGGAGCCCGGCCTCCCCCCCCGCGCGCGTATCGTGGAGCTGACGTAGCGCCCGTACGCCTCAGCGCAGGATGTCCTCCACCTTCATCGTCGTCACCGGGCCGAGCTTCGAGAGGGGGCCGTCGAACGCCGCGGCCTTCCCGACCACCACGATCACGAGGCTGTCGGGGTGCAGGTACTTCAGCACCACGCCGGTCACCTGCTGCGGCGTCACCGCCTGGATGCCGCGCAGATAGAGATCGAACCAGTTGGGCGGGAGCCCGTCCACCACGTAGCTCACCTGCTGGCCGACGATCTGCGCCGGCGACTCGAACCGGAAGACGAACGCGTTCGTCTCGTTGTCCTGCGCGAGCCGCACGTCGCCCGCCGTCACCGGGCTCGTCGCCATCGAGCCGATCACGCCCCGCATCAGCGAGATCGCCGCGACGGTCTTCTCCGCCCGGACCTCGGCGCCGGCCGCGAACAGCCGCTCGCGCTTCGTGTCCGCGCCCCAGTCGGAGAAAACGTCGTACGCGAAGCCGGAGTCCGAGCGCACCCTCTGGAGCAGCCGCGAGTTGAACCCGCCGCCGCCGCCGAGGAGGAAGTCACCCACCTGCGCCCCGAAGAAGTCGGGCGTGTCCCTCACGTAGATCCCGCCTGCCTGTCCCATCCGCACGTTGGTCTGGTCCACGTCCCGGTCGATCAGCACGACCTTCGGCCCCACCGCGTAGTGGAGCGGCGGGACTTCACGCAGCCCCGGGCCGCAGCGCCGCCAGCCCCGGAACAGGTTCTCCAGCTTCGCCATCAGGTCGCGCTCGTTGAAGTCCCCGGTCACGCCGATGACGAACCGCTGCGGGCAGTAGAGCAGGTGCTGGACCCGCTGCAGGCGGTCCACGGTCAGGTTCCGGGCCTCCTCCGGCGTGATCAGCGATCGCGCGAAGGGGTGGTCCCCCATCATCACCTGGTTCCAGGCGCGATCCAGGATGGAGCCCGGCTCGTCGTTGCGGCGCCGCCAGTCCTCTTCCGCCTGGGCCGCCCGCTCCCGGATGCGCGCCGTGTCGTCCCGCGGGTTCCGCATCAGGTCGAAGAGCAGGTCGAGCATCACGTCGCGATAGCGCGACAGGCCGCTCACGAACGCGGTGGACGTCTCGTAGCCCGTGCTCAGAGCGAGGCTCAGCGCGTAGAAGTCCACCAGCTTGTCCACCGAGTCGGGCGGGAGCGTCGTGGTGCCGCCGGTGCGCATCAGCCCGTCGGCCACCCACCCCGCCGCCCAGAGCGAATCGGGGAGGTTCGCCACGCCCATCCGGCCGACCAGGTTCACCGTGAGCATCGGGACACTGTGGTCCTCGAGCAGGAAGACCTGGATCCCGTTGGAGAGCTGCAGCTGGCGCGGTGACGGCGGGTGGAAGCGCAGGGGCGGGAAGCGCGACTCGACCGCCTGGACCGCCTGACGGGTGTCCTGCTGCGCCTGGAGCGGGGCGGCGAGCACCGAGCCGGCGCCGAGGAGCGAGGCGAGCCGGACGAACCTGAGGGCGCGCATCAGCGGGACCCTCCCGTCGGCTGAGTCGGCGCGGGCTGCGCCGGTGTCGGCTGCGCCTGCGGCGGTCTCACCAGCGTCGCCACCGTGCGGTTGCTCTTCGAGAAGTACTTCCGCACGACACGCTGGACGTCTGCTTGGGTCACGCGGCGGATCGCGTCGTCGTCCCTGAAAGTGCGCGTCCAGTCGCGCCAGAGCGCCTCGCTCGCGGCGAGCTGATAGGCGAGGAAGAACGCGTTGTCGAGCCGCGCGTACGACTGCGCCTCCGCCTGGTTGCGCACCCGCTCCATCTCGTAGTCCGAGGGCGGCGCCCTGCGGAGACTGTCCAGCTCGTCGTACACGGCCTGCTCGATCTCCTGCGTCGTGTGCGGCGCGATCGGCATCCCGCTGAAGGCGAAGAGCCGCGGGTAGCGCGCACCGGGCATCATCCCGGAGTTGATGCTCGCCGCCACCTGGTCGCGCACGACCAGCCGCTGGACCAGGCGCGAGGTGCGCCCGCCCGTCAGGATGCTGGAGAGCACCGCCAGCGGCGCAGCGTCGGGGTGCGACGCGTCCGGCACGTGGTAGCCGATCATCACCATCGGATTCGCGTCGTACTGGACTTCGATCCGCCGTTCGCCGTGCTGCGGCGGCTCCTGTGTCACTACCGGCCTATGCGGCTCCCCAGCTGGGATATCGGCGAAGTACTGGTCGGCCCAGTGTTTCATTTGTGTCGTGTCGATGTCGCCGACTACCGCCACCGCCGCGTTGTTGGGTCCGTAGAAGCGGCGGAAGTAATCCTGTGCCGCGGGGCGCGAGAGGGTCTGGACGTCGCTGGCGAGCCCGACCACGGGCCGGCCGTAGGGGTGCGCACGGAAGGCGGCCTCGAGGAACTCCTCCCGCAGCAGCCCGTCGGGCTGCGTCTCGACGCGCATCCGGCGCTCCTCCATCACGACGTCGCGCTCGGAGTAGAACTCGCGGAGGACGGGGTTCCTGATCCGGTCGCTCTCCAGGACGAACCAGAGCTCGGCGCGGTTGGCGGGGAGCGAGAAGTAGTAGTTCGTGCCGTCGTTGAAGGTGCTGGCGTTCAAGCGGACGGCGCCGTTCTGGGTGAGGATGCGGTCGAGCTCGTTGCTCACGACGAACTGCCGGGCGGAATCCTCGAGCTGCTTCAGGCGGTCGCGGAGCCGCGCCAACTTCACGGTGTCGGCCTCCTCGCCCTTCCGGAACTCGGCCGTGAACGAGTCGGCCACGGCGTCCACCCGCGGGAAGATCCGCTGCTCGGCGGCGGAGTCGCGTGTGCCGAGGGTGGGCGTGCCCTTGAAGAGCATGTGCTCGAAGAGGTGCGCCATCCCGGAGATGCCGGTCCACTCGTCCACGGCTCCGGCGCGGAACTGCGTCACGAAGGAAACGGTGGGCGCGCCTTCCTTCCGCAGGAAGAGGAAGGTCATCCCGTTCGGCAGGACGTGTTTGACGACGGGGAGCCGCTCGCCCGGGCTCCGCTCGCTCTGCTGGGCGCGCGCGGGGAGCGCGGCCGCGAGCAGCAGGAGGGCCAAGGCGAGCGGCGACGATTGCGCTGAACGACCGGTCATGCGGCCCAATCCTCGAACGGCGTGGTGGCGTCGAATTCGTCGGGGTTCTGCCGGAACCAGCTCATCACCAGGGCGAGCTGGTCCATCTCGGGAGCCGTGCGTGCAACGGGCGTGCCCCTGGGCAGCGCCGTGAAGCGCTCGACCGTCCTGGCGAACGCGTCCTTCTCGATGGGCGTGTCGGGCCAGGGCGCCTCGGCGCGGACCACGCCGCGGTGGATCAGGTAGACGCGGTCGTCGTGGCCGCCGCCCAGGGAGGCCGGGGTGCGATCCTTGACGCCGTACACGAAGCTCAGCGCGTCGGTCGCGGCCCGGAGCCGGGAGATCGCGGCGAACAGGCCCTCGAGCGCCTCCAGCTTGTCCCGCCAATGCGCGGCCCGCTCGAAGTCCTTGGAAGCGACCGCATCGTTCATCGCGTCGAGGATCCGACCCATCGGGTGTACGGCGCGCCCCTCCAGGAAGTCCACGGCGTGATCGAGCGCGGTGCGATACTCGCCGGTGCTGCACTTGGCGGCGCAGGGGGCCAGGCAGGTCCCCAGCTCGTGCCGGATGCACCCCGCCTGCATCGTGCCCGCGTCGAAGAGGTCTTTCTGGTCCGAGTAGACCAGGGAAGTGTCCTGGGCGCAGTCGCGCAGCTTCAGGAGATCGCTCACCACGCGGACGCCGTCGGCCGTCCGGAAGCTCCCCTGGAACGGGCCGTAGTAGCGCGCGGTGCGGTCGGTGGTCTGCTCGGTGACCTTGAGCTTCGGCGCCGCGCCGGCCGTGACTTTGACGAAGACCATCCGGCGCAGGGTGCGTGTGCCGCGGACGTTGGAGAAGGGGCGCAGCCTGGCGATGAGCCGCAGCTCCTCGAGGAGGGCCGAGAACTCGCTGGGGAGGTAGCGCCAGGTGATGTCGGCGGCGGCGCGGATCAGCTGCGAGGCTTTCGTGTCGGGCCAGGCGGCGGTGAAGTAGCTCTGGAGCCGCGCCCGCAGGTCCTTGGCCTTGCCCACGTAGAAGACGCCGCCCGCCGCGTCGTGGAACTGGTACACGCCCGGCCGCCGCTGCGCCTGCTCCTTCACGCGGGAGCGCAGGGTCTCGAACGAATCGGCTGCGGGCTGGACGGCGAAGGCTAGTGCTGACATCCCGGACAAAAATACGTCGCTCGCTGATCTATTGCGTGGGTCAGGGCTATCCGGCGCCGCGGGCCGCAGCGGCGGCACCCCGCCCCGGCGCGCCCGTAGACGTCCAGCCGCTCCTGGAACTCACCGGCTTCGCCCGTGCCGGTGCGGTAGTCGCGCACCGTGGTGCCGCGGCGGCGGATCGCGCTCCTGAGAATGGCGACGAGGTCCTTATGCAGGCGGCGGATCTCCGCCGGCGTGATGGAGCGCGCGGGGCGCGAGGGATCCAGCTCCGCGCGCCACAGCGCCTCGTTCGCGTAGATGTTCCCCACGCCGGCCAGACGGCGCTGGTCCATCAGCGCCTTCTTCACGGCGAGGGTGCCGCCGGCGAGCGCGGCGCCCAGGCGCGCCGGAGTGAAGCCCTTCTCCAGGGGTTCGGGGCCGAGGCTGGCCGTGTAGCGCGCCCACGCCTCCGCTCCGAGCAGGTGCACGGCGCCGAGCCGGCGCACGTCGCGGTAGCGCAGCCGGCCCCCGGTCGAGAGGTCCGCCTCGATCACCGCATACGGGTCCGTCCCGCTGCCACGCTCGACCGTGAGGGAGCCGGTCATCCGCGGCTGGATGATGAGCCGGTTGCCGTCGCTCAGCAGGATGACCAGGTGCTTGGCCCGCCGATCCACCGCCTCGACCGCACGCCCTTCGAGGGCCCGCAGGAAGGCGGAGCGGCCGAGGCCCCGCAGGACGTCGGACTTGAAGAGCTTGACGCCGGTGAGGGTGGCTCCGACGAGGAAGGGGCGGACGTCGCGGGCGATCGTTTCGACTTCGGGAAGCTCCGGCACGGCTTACCTGGCGCGGGCGATCTCGCGCCAGCCGATGTCCCGCCGGTACTGCTTGCCTTCGAAGCCGATCGCCTCGGCCGCCGCCCGGCTCTTCGCCGCCGCCTCGGAGACCGTGGCCGCCGTGGCCGTCACGGCCAGCACCCGGCCCCCGGCTACGCGCAGGGTGCCGTCGGCGTCCCGGGAGGTGCCGGCGTGGAAGACGTGCACGGCTGGGTCGTGCTGCACCGAGGCCGGAATCGAGACTGCGGCGCCCAGCTGGGGGGCGTCGGGGTAACCGGGCGCCGCCACCACGGTGGCCACGGCGGCGTGCCGGGCATCCCCCAGTGTGTGCCCCGGTGGCATCCAGCCCCCCTCCGCGATCATCCGGAGCACCGGCAGGATGCCACCAGGCAGCGCAGGGAGGATGGCCTGTGCCTCGGGATCACCGAAGCGGCAATTGAACTCGATGACGGCTGGAGAGCCGTCCTTCCTTATCATCAGGCCCGCGTAAAGCACGCCGCGATATGGTGCTCCCACGTCGCGCAGCCCTTGGAGAACGGGGGTGAAGACCTGCTCGGCGACCCTGCCAAGCAACGTCGTGGAGGCGATTCCGACCGGGCAGTATGCTCCCATCCCGCCCGTATTGGGTCCGTGGTCCCCGTCCATCAGGCGCTTGTGATCCTGGGCCGGCGGCAGCACGGCGAAGTGCTCGCCGTCCGTGATGGCCAGAACGGACAGCTCCTCTCCATCGAGGTGCTCTTCGACCAGGATCTCGGATCCGGCGGCGCCGAGGGAGGCTTCCTTGAGCATCCGGGCGGCGGCCGCGGTGGCCTCGGAGCGGGTGCGGCAGACGACGGCGCCCTTCCCGGCGGCGAGGCCCGAGGCCTTCACCACCAGGGGCTCGTCGTGGTGGGCGATGTAGCGGGCGGCGGCGTCGAAGTCGGTGAAGGTCTTGAAGCGGGCGGTCGGGACGCCCTGCCGGGTCATGAGCTGCTTGGCGAACGCCTTGGAGGCCTCGATGCGGGCGGCGGCGGCCGTGGGCCCGAAGACCGGCACGCCGTCCTTGGCGAGGCGGTCCGCGAGGCCGGCCTCGAGCGGCGCCTCGGGGCCGACCACGACGAGATCGGCGCGCTGGTCGCGCGCCGTCCGGGCGACGTGCTCCACGTCGGTCACGGTGCCGGGGAGGTTGGTCGCGAGGTCGGCGGTGCCGGCGTTCCCCGGAAGACAGAAGAGCGTCGCCTGCGGGGCGTCGCGGCTGAGCGCCCAGAGCAGGGCGTGCTCGCGTCCGCCGCCACCGACGACCAGGATTCTCATTTGTTCGACGGTCCCCGGAACGCGGCCGTGAAGGCATCGCGCGCCTTCTTCGCGACGTCGGCCACGCTGTCCACCGCTCCCTTGGCCTGCTCGGCGTAGTAGCGGCTGGCCGCGCCGATGTCGTCGGCCAGCGGGCGCTGGTCGTCCCCGCTGCCGCGCCGCGGGTATTCGCCGCGGAGGACGCGGTCGTACTCGCCCCCCGCGACCCAGCGCTGCAGCTCCGCCGCGCGGAGCGTGTGGAACGGGTGCGTCATCCCGAGGGTGTTCAGCACCTTGTAGATGACGTCCATCGCGTCGGTGCCCTCCTCGTACTCCTTCGCCTGCGCCATGAAGGCGTCGAGGTTCATCTCCTCGATCTTCCCGCCGCCGGCCAGCTTCATGAACATCCGCATCGAGGCGATCGGGTCCTGGCTGGCCAGCAGCCCCGCGCGGTCGCTCGACAGCTCGCTCTTCCGGTACCACTCGAGCAGCGCGAGCTGGATCGGCAGGAGCGCGATGCCGGCGAGGAACGGGAGGTTCCGGAAGCCGAACTCCAGGATGATGAAGAGGATCGTGCGATAGAGGGCGTGGCCGCTGATCACGTGGCCCAGCTCGTGGCCCAGGATCGTGTGCAGCTCCTCGTCGTCCAGCAGGGCGAGGGCCCCCGAGTTGAGGACGATGAACGGGCGATCCATCCCGAAGGCGCCGGCGTTGACCAGCGGCGTCTGGGAGATGAAGAGGTCGGGCCGCGGGTCCCAGTCCATCGTGGCGCACACGTCGGTGAAGGCGGCGTGCACGCGGGGGAACTGGTTGGGGCCGACGCGCACGGCGTTGGCCTGGAAGAGCAGGCGCACGCCGCGCTCGCCGAAGAAGCCGTAGATCTTGCGGACGACCTCGTCGAAGCCGGGGATGCTGCGCAGGGTGTTGAGCGCGGCGCGGTCGCTCACGTGCTCCCAGGCGCGCGGAGAGATCTGCGCGAGCACGGTGCGGGGCCGGCGTGCAGGCAGGCTGATGTTCGGGTCCGTCATGCGTCCTCCCTGGAGGTCCGACCTCCCCTACGCGCGCTCGGGCGCGGCGTTTCAGCCGCCTGCAATCTAGCCGGCCAGCGCCTGGTCGAGATCCTGGATCAGGTCGTCCGCGTCCTCGATCCCCACCGACAGCCGGACCAATCCGTCGGTGAGCCCCATCCTCTCCCGCATCGCCTTGGGGACGGCGGCGTGCGTCATCGTGGCGGGGTGGCCGATCAGGCTCTCGACGCCGCCCAGCGACTCGGCGAGCACGAAGATCCTGGTCCGCTCGACGATCCGCCGCGCGCGCTCCAGCGAGCCGGTCTCGAAGGAGATCATCCCGCCGAACCCCGCCATCTGCCGGCATGCCAGCTCGTGCTGCGGGTGCGACGGGAGGCCGGGGTAATACACGGCCTTGACCCGCTTGTCCTTGGCCAGCCACTCGGCGATGCGCCGCCCGTTCTGGTCGTGCTGGCGCATCCGCAGGGTGAGCGTCTTCGTGCCGCGCAGCACCAGCCAGCAGTCGAATGGCCCCGGAACCGCACCCACCGCCTTCTGGAGGAACGCGAACTTCTCGGCGAGGTCGTCGCGCCGCGTGACCGCGATGCCGCCGACCATGTCGGAGTGGCCGTTCAGGTACTTGGTGGTGGAGTGGACGACGATGTCGGCGCCGAACTCGAACGGGCGCTGGAAGACCGGCGTCGCGAAGGTGTTGTCCACCGCGAGGAGCACCTTGCGCGCGGCGGCCAGGGATCCGAGGGCGCCGAGATCGGCGAGGCGCATCATCGGGTTCGTGGGCGTCTCGACGAACAGGAGCCTGGTCGCCGGCTTGATCGCGCGCTCGACGATCGCGACGTCGCTGGTGTCCACGAAGCTGAAGGTGAGGCCCATGCGCGAGCGGAGCTGCTCCATCAGGCGGTGGGTGCCGCCGTACACGTTCTCGCCGCAGACCACGTGGTCGCCCGAGGCGAGCAGCGAGAGACATGAGTCGATCGCGGCCATCCCCGAGGCGAAGGCGAAGCCGTGCGTCCCGCCCTCGAGTGACGCCACGTTCCGCTCCAGCGCGTCGCGCGTCGGATTGCTGACCCGGGCGTACTCGTGGCCCTTGTGCTTGCCGAGCGCCTCCTGGACGTACGTGGAGGTCTGGAAGATCGGCATCGTCACGGCGCCGGCGAGCGGCTCGGGCTCCTGTCCCGCGTGCACGGCGCGCGTGCCCAGTGCGTGGAGCGTGTCGTCGTCCCGAATGCGTGTCATCGAGTGCCCGAACAGGTGGTTGCGGCGAACCTTACACCCGGCCCGCAGGCCCAGCAAGCGCCGCGCGCGGTTCTTCGCGTCGCCGCGCGGGTTCCGGGCGCCCCGCGCGGGTTGACACCCGGCCGGGCGGGGCCTAGGCTAGGCGCTGTGACCGACGCGAAGCCCTTGCGCTGTCTCGTGGTGGACGACGAGCCGCATCTGCGCAGCATCCTCGAGAGGCTGCTGACCGCGGAGGGGCTCGTCTGCCGGTCGGCGGCGAGCGGCCGCGAGGCGCTCCGCGAGCTGGAGCGGGAGCCGGCGGAGCTGGTCGTGTCCGACATCCGGATGCCGGAGATGGACGGCATCCAGCTGCTGGCCGAGGTGCGGTGGCGCTGGCCCGACACGGGCGTCGTGATGATCACCGCCGTCTCGGACGTCTCGAGCGCGATCTGGTGCCTGACGCAGGGCGCGCTCGACTACGTGGCCAAGCCGTTCCAGGTGGACGACGTGAAGGCGCGGGTGCGCCAGGCCCTCGAGAAGCGGCGCCTGATCCTCGAGAACCGCGACTACCAGCACAACCTCGAGACGCGGGTGGAGCTGCAGTCGCACCGCATCGAGCAGCTGTTCCTCGAGGGGGTGCAGTCGCTGGCGCACGCACTGGAAGCCAAGGACACGTACACCCGCGGCCACTCGGCCCGCGTTTCGTCCTACGTGACCGGGATCGCGCAGGCGTTGGCGCTCGACGCCGCAACGATCGCGGACCTCGTGATTGGTGCGGAGCTGCACGACGTCGGCAAGATCGGCGTTCGCGAGGAAGTCCTGAACAAGTCTGCGAAGTTGTCGCGCGAGGAGTACCTCCACATCATGGAGCATACGGTGATCGGCGAGAGGATCCTGGCACCGCTCCTCAAGGACCACCCGCGCGTGCTGCAGATGGCCCGCTCGCACCACGAGCGGTTCGACGGCAGCGGCCTTCCGGACGGACTGAAGGGGGACGCGATCCCGCTCGTGGCCCGGATCGTCTCGGTGGCCGACGCGTTCGACGCCATGACCACGGGGCGCCCCTACATGACGGCCCGCACTCCGGAGGTCGCGCTCGGGGAGCTGCGCGCCAGCGTGGGCAAACAGTTCGATGGCGAGGTGGTGGCGGCCTTCGAGCGGAAGTACGCGGACGTCACCCGGCTCCCCATCGCGACGCCGATCGCCGTCGGCGCGCTGCACGACGCGGCGATCGCCGCGCTGTCTCGCTGACCTCCACCCTGATGCGCTCCGTGTCCGGCCTCCGCGGCATCGTGGGGGCGGACCTGGTGCCGGCCGTGGTCGAGCGCTACGGGGCCGCGTTCGGCGCCTTCGTGGCCGCGCGGGGCGGGCGCACGGTCGCCCTGGCCCGCGACTCGCGCCAGTCGGGGCCGACGTTCGTCGCCGCGGCGTCCGCGGGACTGAGGCGTGCCGGCGTGGACGTGGTCAATCTCGGGATGGTACCGACGCCCACCGCCCAGCTGGCCGTCGAGCTGATGCGGCTGGACGGCGGCATCGTGGTCACGGCGAGCCACAATCCGGTGGAGTGGAACGCCCTGAAGTTCATCGGGAAGGGCGGCCGCTTCCTCGGCAAGCCGGACGCGGAATCCTTCTTCGCGCTGGTGGACGCGGACGGCGCGGTCCCGCGCGCGCGCGCCGGCACCGAGCGCCGCGACGACGGCGCGGTGCGCGCGCACCTGGACCGCGTGCTCGCCCTCTCGTGGCTCGACCTGGCGGCGGTGCGCCGCCGGCGGTTCCGCGTCGCGCTGGACTGCGTGCGCGGCGCCGGGGCGACGATCATGCCGGCGCTGCTCGAGGCGCTGGGTTGCGAGGTGCACGCCATCCACCTGGAGCCCGACGGCCGCTTCCCGCGCGAGCCGGAGCCGATCCCCGAGCACCTCGGCGAGCTGGGGGAGCTGGTGCGGCGGACCGGGAGCGACGTGGGGGTGGCCGTGGACCCGGACGTGGACCGGCTGGCGCTGGTGGACGAGACCGGCCGGCCCATCGGCGAGGACTACACGCTCGCGTTCGCGGTGCGCACCGCGCTGGCGCACCGGAAGGGCCCCGTGGTGACGAACCTCTCCACCAGCCTCGTAGTGGACGACGCGGCGCGCGCGTTCGGGGTGAAGGTCGAGCGCGCCCCGGTAGGCGAGGCGAACGTGGTGGAGCGGATGGCGGCGGCGGGGGCGGTGATCGGCGGCGAGGGGAACGGCGGCGTGATCCTGCCGGAGGTGCACCTCGGGCGGGACGCGCCGGTGGCGGCGACGCTGGCGCTGGCGCTGCTCGCCGCGCAGGGGTCGACCGTGTCGGCCATCGTGAACGCCGCGCCCCGCTATACTATTCTTAAAGCCAAGCTCCCGCGGCCCGCGGGCACGTTGGAGCCCGCCTATGCCGCTCTGGCCGCCGCGGTGCGCGGCGCGTCCGAGGATCGCCAGGACGGGCTCAGGCTCGCCCTGGCTGACCGCTGGGTGCACCTGCGGCCCTCCGGCACCGAGCCGGTCGTGCGGATCATCGCCGAGGCACCGAGCCGGGACGAGGCGGCGGAGCTGATCGAGCGCGGCAGGGCCGCGCTGTCCGAGCGAGGGAGGTAGGGATGTGCGGCATCGTGGGGTACGTCGGGCCGCGGAAGGCGGTCCCCGTGCTGATGGACGGGCTCAAGCGCCTCGAGTACCGCGGCTACGATTCGGCCGGCATCGCGGTCATCGTGGACGGCGGGCTCATCGTGAAGAAGGCGGCCGGCAGGATCGCTGCCCTCGAGGCGCAACTGGGCAAGGAGGTCCTGGCGGCGACCACCGGCATCGCCCACACCCGCTGGGCGACCCACGGCGCGCCGACCAGCAAGAACGCGCATCCCCACACCGATTGCGCCGGGAACATCGCGGTCGCGCACAACGGGATCATCGAGAACCACACCGCCCTGCGGCAGATGCTCGTCTCGAAGGGGCACCGGTTCTCTTCCGACACCGACACCGAGGTCCTGGCGCACCTGATCGAGCAGTTCTACCAGGGATCTCTCGAGCAAGCCGTCGCCGCCGCGCTCCAGGAGGTCGAGGGCGCTTACGGGATCGCCGTGCTCTCGGCCAAGGAGCCCGACACCATCGTCGCCGCGCGCAGCGGCAGCCCGCTGCTCATCGGCATCGGGAGCGGCGAGAATTTCATCGCCTCCGATCCGTCGGCGGTGCTCGCCTACACCCGCTCGGTGGTCTATCTCGACGAGGGCAACCTCGCCGTGATCACGCCCGCCGGTTACCAGGTGAAGGATCGGCATGCGGTGCCGCTGAGCAAGGCGGTGAGCCTGATCGACTGGGACCTGGCGACGATCGAGCGTGGAGGGTTCGCGCACTTCATGCTCAAGGAGATCTGCGAGCAGCCCGAGAGCATCCGCAACACGCTGCGCGGGCGCCTGCTCGAGGAGGAGGGCACCGCGCGGCTCGGCGGGCTGAATCTCAAGGACGAGGATCTGCTGAAGGTGGACCGCATCGTGCTCACGGCCTGCGGCACGTCGTGGCACGCGGCGCTGGTGGGGGAGTACATGCTGGAGGAGATGGCCCGGCTCCCCGCGGAGGTCGAGTACGCCTCGGAGTTCCGCTACCGGAACCCGCTGGTGGACGAGCGCACGCTGGTGATCGTCATCTCGCAGTCGGGCGAGACCGCCGACACCCTGGCCGCGCTGCGCGAGGCGAAGCGCCGCGGCGCGCGGACGCTGGGGATCGTGAACGTGGTCGGCAGCAGCATCGCCCGCGAGGTGGACGGCGGCATCTTCCTGCACGCCGGACCCGAGATCGGCGTGGCGTCCACCAAGGCGTTCACCAGCCAGATCGCGGCGCTGGCCCTGTTCACCCTCCACCTGGGGCGGCTGCGGTCGCTCTCGATCCTCCAGGGGCGTGAGATCGTGCGGGCGCTGCGCAAGCTGCCCGCGCAGGTCGACGAAGTGCTGGCCAGGCGCTCGGTCATCGAGGAGCTGGCGGAGCGCTACACGCGTGCGCAGAACGTCCTCTACCTCGGCCGCGGCTACAACTTCCCGGTGGCGCTCGAGGGCGCGCTCAAGCTCAAGGAGATCTCGTACATCCACGCCGAGGGCTATCCCGCGGCGGAGATGAAGCACGGGCCGATCGCGCTGATCGACGAGCTGATGCCGGTGGTGTTCGTCGCGCCGCGGGACGCGGTGCACGCGAAGATCGTGTCCAACATCGAGGAGGTGCGCGCGCGGGGCGGGCGCGTGATCGCGGTGGTGACCGAGGGCGATACCGAGATCACGGCGCTGGTGGATCACGCGATCACGATCCCCGAAACGCTCGACATGCTGACGCCGATCCTCACCTCCGTTCCGCTCCAGCTGCTGGCGTATCACATCGCCGTGCGCCGCGGGTGCAACGTGGACCAGCCGCGCAACCTGGCCAAGAGCGTGACGGTGGAGTAGGCGTGCGGGTCGTGCTGCAGCGCGTGAGCCGCGCCGCCGTTCGCGTGGACGGGAAGACCGTCGGGGCGATCGGGCGCGGCTTCGTCGTTCTGGCGGGCTTCGCGCCCGGCGACTCCGCGGCGGCGCTCGCCTGGATGGCGGAGAAGATCGCGGGACTCCGGATCTTCACCGACCGCGAAGGGAAGATGAACCTCCCGCTCGCCGACGTGGGCGGCGCGGTGCTCGTGATCTCGCAGTTCACCCTCTACGGCGACGCGGCGAAGGGCCGGCGCCCCTCGTTCACCGACGCGGCGCCGCCGGAGATCGCAGCGGGGCTCTACGGCCGGTTCGTGGAGCTGCTCCGGCAGCGGCACCTGCCCGTGGAGACGGGGACGTTCGGCGCCGTGATGGAGGTGGAGCTGGTGAACGACGGCCCGGTGACGCTGGTGATCGAGCGCGCATGACCATCCCCATCGTGCTCGCGTCGTCGTCACCGCGCCGGCGGGAGCTGCTCGGCCTGCTCGGCCTCACGCCCGAGATCGTGCCTTCGCACATCGACGAGACGTGGCGGAGCGGCGAGGCGCCGGCGGTGCACGCCGAGCGGCTGGCGCGCGAGAAAGCCACGGCCGTCCAGCGCGACGGGGCGGCGGTCGTCGGAGCCGACACGATCGTGGTGATCGGCGGCGAGATCCTGGGCAAGCCGCGCGACGCGGCGGAGGCGCAGGCGATGCTGCGCCGCCTGGCGGGGCGGGGCCACGACGTGTTCACGGCGGTGGCGGTGGCGTGGCGCGGCACGGTGGTTTCGGGCACGCAGCGCACGGCAGTCTGGTTCCGGCCGATGGACGACGAGACGATCGCGGCCTACGTCGCCACGGGGGAGCCGCTCGACAAGGCCGGCGCGTACGGCATCCAAGGCTACGGCGCCGTCCTCGTCGAGCGCATCGAGGGCGATTACTTCACGGTGATGGGCCTGGGGCTGGGGCTGCTGGTGGGGCTGCTCGGGCGTGTCGGCCTCGAGTACCGCTTCGGCTCGGTCCGCTCCCAGGCCTGAGTCAGGCGGTGCGGTTGCGGCGCCAGGGCGGCGCGCTCGCGTACCTCTCGAACGCCGACCGCACCTTCGCCAGCACGTCCGCCGTCTGGATGCGATCCATCCTGCCGAGGCGGTGCTCCATCGAGACGGGATAGTCCTCGCCAGGATTGCCGTAGGCATCCACCAGCAGCTCCGTGAAGCGCCGGTACGGTCCGACCCGCTTGGGGTTGTTGTAGCCGTAGAGCCCGACGGCGGGGACGTTCATCGCGACGGCCATGTGCAGCGGCCCGGTGTCGGGCGAAACGAGCACGTCGCACGCGTCGATCAGCGCGAGCAGCGTGCGGAGCCCGCGTCCCAGCACGTCGATGGCGCACCCGGGGGCGGCGGCGAGGATGCGCTCCGCCGCGGTCCGCTCGATGGCCGAGGTGCCGCCCAGCAGGACGCAGCGGGCGCCCATCTCCTGTTCGAGGGTGCGGGCCACGGCGGCGTAGCGCTCCGGCATCCAGTTCTTCTCCGCCTTGCTCGAGGCCACGACCATCCCCACCAGCGGGCCCTCGCCCGCGCCGTCCAGCAGCGACCGCGCGGCGGCGCGCTCCGGAGCGCTGGGCGCGAGGTGCCACTGCGGTTCGCCGTGCGGCACACCCATCGCGTCGAGGAACTCGAAGTACTGATCCTGCACGTGCTGCTCGGCGTGCGGCGGGATGCGGTGCGTCGTGAAGAGCCAGTTCGCGTCGCGGGCCCGCGCAAAATCGAAGCCGAGCTTGACCGGGGCGCGGCACAGCCAGGTGACGATGCCGGCCTTGAAGTACACCTGCAGGCCCATCACCAGGTCGAACGGCCGGGTGCGGAGTTCGCGGCCCGCGTCCGCGTAGGCGCGGAGCCCCCGCGACCGCTGGAAGACGACCACGTCGTCCACGTGCGGGTGCCCCTGCACCATCAGCGCCGGCCCCGGCTGGAGGATCCAGGTGACGTGGGTGGACGGCGCGTGTCGCTTGACCGCATCGAGGAGCGGGAGCACGTGCACCGCGTCGCCCAGGGCGCTCATCATCACGACCCCGAGCCGCCCGCCGGTCCACGGCGCGAGGGGGCTCACCGCGGCAGCTCCAGGTACGCCGCGCTGAAGACCGCGCGGTCGTGATCGGTGAGGCGCACGCCGCGCAGCCGGTTCCACTTGGCCCACGACCGGTACAGGCGGCCGAGGTTGCGGGCGCGGTCGGCGTCGCCGCCGGCGCGGATGGGGCGGCAGGTGTCCACGTCGAGCAGCCACGCCTCGGGCCGCGCGCCGTCGGCGCCGCGGACCAGCAGGTTGCGCAGCTGGAGATCGGGATGGACGAAGCCCGCGTCGTGCATCCGGCGGACCAGAGCGCCGATGGCGCCGAGCACGGCGTCGCGCGCCGCGCCGGCGGGCGGGCGCTCGCCGTAGAAAAGCTCCACCAGGTCCACGCCCTCGACCGCGGCGGTCACGACGTCGGCCCGATGGCAGGGGCCGGCGCGATAGACCACGCCGGCCAGCACCGCCGGTGTGCGCACGCGCTCCCGCGTCAGGGTCCGGGACAGCGTCGCCTCGCGGTAGAACCGCGGCTGCCCCCAGAACAGGTCGCCCAGCAGCGGCGCCAGGAGCCCCCCGTGCCGCGCGTGGCGCACGACGACGCCCTGTCCCCCGAGGGCGACGCCGAAGGCCGCGCCGCGCCCGGTGAACTCCCGCCGGCCGGGCTGCGCGGCCGCCCAGCGGTACAGCGAGCCGGCGGCGGCCAGCGCCTCGCGCACGGCGCCGGCGACGTCGCCGCGCGCGGCACTCGAGCCGCCCGCGAACGTCCAGGTTTCGAAGTCGGGGGGAAGCGCCGGAGCGCCCAATCAGTACTTGGCGAGGTAATTGGCGACCGGCTGCGACTTGCCCTTGAGGGGAATCGGCTCGCGGGATTCGACCTTGGGCGCCTTCTTCAGGCGCTTGTAGAACGGCTCGGAGATCATGATCTCGCCCTTGGCGGCCTTGGAGCAGAGCCGGGAGGCGGTGTTCACCGCGTCGCCCAGCACGGTGTACTCCAGCCGCTGCTCGCTGCCGATGTTGCCGGCGAACACTTCGCCGAAGTTGATGCCGATGCCGATGTTGATGGCCGGCTTGCCGGTCGTCTTCCAGTGCTCGTTCAGTTCTTTCAGGGCCCGCTGCATCTCGATCGCCGCCGCCATGGCCTTGTCGGCGTCGTCCTCCGTGGAGAGGGGTGCGCCCCACAGCGCCATGATCGCGTCGCCGATGAACTTGTCGAGCGTCCCCCCGTTGCGGAACACGATCTCCACCATCTCGGTGAAGTACTCGCGCAAGAGATGCGCGACGTCGTCCGGCGCCATCTTCTCCGACATCGAGGTGAAGCCCCGGATGTCGGTGAACATGATCACGACTTCGCGTTTCTCGCCCTGATCCAGCTTGATCTCCTCCCCATGACCGGCGATCTGCTTGGCCAGATCGGGGGAGAAGTAGCGCTGGAAGTTCGACAGCACGAGCGCTTCGCGGCGGATGCGGTCGGAGAGCGAGCTGTTCTCCATCGCGACCGACGCCACGCCCGAGAACGCGATGAGGAACTCGAGATCCTCGTCGGTGAAGGCGTGCGTGGCCGTGAGGTTGTCCACGTAGATCAGGCCGAGCACGTTCCCTTCGGACGACATCAGCGGCGCGCCCATCGCCGAGCGGACGCTCTGGAGCAGGATGGACTTGCCCTTGAAGCGCTCGTCCTCCGCCGCGTTGTCGGTCAGGATCGCGACGCGCTCGGCCACCGCCTTGCGCGCGATGGACTGCGGCACGTGCCGCGCCGACGCGGAGCCCTCGCCGAGGCGGCTCTTCGAGATCCGCGGCACGAGGTCGCCGGAGGCGGGATCGCACAGCAGGATCGAGCAGCGATCCACGTCCATCACCTGGAAGGTGAAGTCCACGACCGACTCGAGCAGCTTGTCCACTTCGAGCTGGCGGGAGAGCTGCTTCGAGATCTCGAGCAGCAGCTCGAGCTTCTTGGCGCTGCGGGCCGACGTGACCGGCTCGGGTGCGCTCTCGTCCGCGACGGGGAGGGTCGAGGCGGAGAGGCGCTTCAGCGGGCTCTGGATCGCGCTCCCCGATTCGCGCACCGGGAGCTGGCGGACGATCGTCGCCCCGGCCGGCTTCGGCACGGCGAAGCCGCCTTCGCCCTGCGGCTTGGCGGCCGCCGGCGCCGCGACCTCCTTCACGTAGAAGGCGACCTTGCCGAAGGTGACGACGTCGTTGGGGGCGGCCTTCGCGTCGCTGATGCGGCTGCCGTTCAGGAACGTGCCGTTCGCGGACCCCAGATCCTTGATGCGCACGCCGCCGTCCTCGGCCGTCAGCTGGGCGTGCTGACGCGAGATCGTGGGCTCGTAGATCGGGATGTCGCTGTTGACGGCACGGCCGACGACCAGCGTGACGCCGGGTTTGACGTCGATCGACTGGTCGCCTGCGGTGCTGACCAGCTTGTACGCGTCGGCCATCTGCGGTGCGGCTCCTCGGACGCGGAAATATGCCCCCCCCGGCGGGGAGGGCGCCAGCCGGTGAAACTACACCGCGCCGCGGGCCAACGCGATGGCCCGAAGTGCCGCGCGGGCCTTGGCTTGCGTCTCTTCCAGCTCGCGGCTCGGGTCGGAGTCGGCGACGATGCCGCCGCCCGATTGCACGACGACCCGATCGGCGAGGACGGCACAGGTGCGGATCGCGATCGCCATGTCGAGGTTGCGCGCGCCCCACCCCACGTAGCCCACCGTGCCGGCGTAGGGGCCGCGGCGGGTGGGCTCCAGCGTGTCGAGGATTTCCATCGCTCGCACCTTCGGCGCCCCGGAGACGGTTCCCGCCGGGAAGCACGCCTTCAGGGCGTCGATCGCGTCGCGCCCGTCGGCGAGCCGCCCGCGCACCTCGGAGACCAGGTGCTGCACGTGGGCGTACCGCTCCAGGGCCAGCAGCTCCACCGTGCGCACCGAGCCGAATGCGGCGACCCGGCCGACGTCGTTGCGCCCGAGGTCCACCAGCATCATGTGCTCGGCCCGCTCCTTGGGGTCCGCGGCCAGCTCCGCCGCCAGCGCGGCGTCGCGCTCCGGATCCGCGTCCCGCGGCCGCGTGCCGGCGATCGGCCGCACGGTGACCTCACGATCCTCGACGCGCACCAGCACCTCGGGAGACGAACCGACCAGCGCGAAGCCGTCGAGCGCCAGATAGAAGAGGTACGGCGCGGGGTTCAGCGCCCGGAGATAGCGGTACAGCAGCAGCGGATCGGTGCGTCCCGGCACCTCGAGGCGGCGCGAGAGCACGGCCTGGAAGATGTCGCCGGCGGCGATGTACTCGCGGATGCGCTCGATGTCGCGCTCGTAGCGGTCCGTGGGGTACGGGCTGGTGGCGGCCGCGGGCGGGCGATCGGGGTCGAGCTCCAGCGGCGCGAGGTCCGCCGGCTTCTTCAGCCGCTCGAGGATCTCCGCGATGCGTGCGCGGGCCGCCTCGTAGAGTCGGATCCGCTCCCGCTCCGGCGCGCCGGCGCTCACCTCGGCGTTCACGACGATCCGGGCGCGATTGTAGAGGTTGTCGAGCACGACGACCGTGTCGGCGACCATGAACATCCCGTCGGGGAGGCCGAGATCGTCCGGGGGCGGGGCAGGCAGCCGCTCGAGCGTGCGCACGACGTCGTAGCCGAAGAACCCGACGGCGCCGCCGAAGAAGCGCGGCAGGTCCGGCGCCGCCGCCGCCGCGAGCGGCCGCAGGCGCTCGGCGAGGTGGCCCATCGGGTCGGCCGTCCTGCCCGCGTCGGTCCAGCCACCGCCGGGCGTCCACCGGGACACGGCGCCGCCCCGGTAGCGCCACGCCTCCCGCGGCTCGGTGCCGAGGAAGGTGTAGCGGGCCCAGCGCTCGCCGCCGACCGCCGATTCGAGCAGGAAGGCGAACGGCGGCCGCGCCACCTTGCGGAGCACCGCGACCGGCTGGTCCGCGTCGAGCAGGCACTCGTGCACCACGGGCACGATGCCGCCGGCCGCGGCGCGGGCGAGGAACGCCTGGCGCGCCGCCGGGTCCGCGCTCATCGCACGCACGCGCTTGTTCGGCCCGTTACCGGCCGCGATATTGCCGGGGCATGCCGCACCGCCTCCCTCCCTGGCTCGTCGCCCTGCCGCTGCTCGCGTTCGCCGCCGCGCCGCGCCGCGCCGCCGCCCAGGCATGGGACTCGCCCGAGGTCCGCGCCCTGGTGGCGCGCGCGATCGCGCGGCGCACCGCCGCGCTGGCTGACACCGGGCTCAGGAGCTTCAGCGCGCGCGCACACGGCTTCGTGTTCTTCCTCGGTCAGATCGGCGAAGGGCTGTCGGAGCCGCCGCGCCTCGTCAAGGCGGACCAGCTCGAGCTGCAAGTCTACTGGAAGGCCCCGGAGCGGAGCAAGCAGCGCATCATCGGATGGCGCGACCGGATGGACCTTCCGACCGACATCTCCTACCATCGGGACCACCTCGGCATCGCCCTCAACAACTTCCCCGACCGGATCCGGCTCGGCGAAGGCGACGAGGTGCGCGATGTGCCGCATCCGCTCTCGCGCATCGGGGCGAGTCTCTACCAGTTCGCGCTGAAGGACTCGACCACGATCCACCTGCCCGACCGCGACATCCTGGTGTACGAGGTCGCGGTCCGGCCGCGCGACTACGGTGCGCCCCGCATCGTGGGCTCGATCTTCCTCGACGTCCAGTACGCCGACCTGGTCCGGATGGCGTTCCAGTTCACGCGTCCGGCCTACCTCGACGACCAGCTCGAGGACATCACGGTGGCGATCGAGAACAGCCTCCTGGAGGGCCGGTACTGGCTGCCGTACCACCAGGAGATCGCCATCCGGCGCCGCTTCACCTGGCTCGACTTCCCGGTGCGGGGGATCATCCAGGGGCGCTGGGAGATCGACACCTACCACCTGAACGAGAACGTGGACAGCGCGTTCGCTTCGCTGCCGGGACCCGAGATCGTCGCCGCGCCGCAGGCGGTGCGCGACTCGTTCCCGTGGACCGATTCGCTGGGCGCCGCGATCAAGGACTTCGCGGAGCCCGCGCGCCTCGAGGACTTCGCCGCGGTGCGCGCGCAGATCCGGGAAGTCGCCGCCGGGCACGTGCTCGACGGCCTGCGCCGGGCGCAGTTCGGCGGCGCGTCGGTGTCGGACTTCGCGCACTTCGACCGGGTCGAGGGGCTGGCCCTCGGGCTCGGCACCACGATCCGCTCCGGCAACGACGCGACCGTACTGCGGCTCCGCGCCGGGACGGCGACCGCCACCACCCTGGTGACCGGGGGCGCCGACCTGGCGGCGCGGCGGGGTGCCTGGACGTGGCGGCTCGACGCGTCGCGGGCGGTCCGCGACCTCGGGGACGAGCCGGTGATCTCCGGCGTCGTGAACTCGCTGCTCGCCCAGGAGGCCGGGACCGACTACGGCGATTACTTCCTCGCCACCGGGGCGGAGGGCAGCGCGACTCTCGCGCTGGGCGGCCGCACCAGCGTCGCCGTCGCCGCGAGCTGGGAACACGTCGACTCGCTCGCGGTCCACGCGCGCTGGGCGCGGGGCACGTTCTCGCGCGCCAACGTGGGCGTGACGCCGGGGAGCTGGAGCCGGCTGCGCCTGTCGCTGCGCCGCCTCACTCCGGCTTTCACGACCGTGCGCAGCTTCTCCGGCAGACTGGACGTGGAGGCCGGCCTGAACGACACCTACGTGCGTGGCTACGGGGACCTGCGCTGGCAGGTGCCCGTGGGCAGCGGGTGGATCGTCGCGCGCGCCAGCGCGGGCGCCGGCAGCGCCGGCCTCCCGGATCACCGCGCGTTCGTGCTGGGCGGGAGGGGCAGCCTGCTCGGGGAAGGCTTCCGGTCCCTGGTCGGTCGGCAGGCGGCCTGGGCCTCGCTCGAGGTCCGCCTCCCGGTCGCCGTCCCCGAGATCCCCCTCGGCTCGTATGCCGGCACCGGGTCCACCGCGACGCTCATCCCCTTCGTGGCGGCGGGTTGGACGGGCGGCGCCATCCTCCCCGCCCTCGGCGCCCCCTCTCGCGGCGTCCGGCCGGTCGTGGGCCTCGGTTTCGGGTGGCTGCGCGACCTGCTGCGCGTGGACGTCGGCTATGGGCTCCGCACCGGCAGGTTCGGCGGCTCCTTCGACGTCACCCGGGACTTCTGGGAGATCCTCTGAACCGGCCCCAAATCTCGATTTGATAACGCGTTGCCAGCCCTCCGACCGGGCGGCATATTTCCGGGCGGAACTTCGGCTGCGACGCCTCGGTACGGCGAGGCCAGCGGGGAGCAACTGAGTGACTGAGCGGGTCTTCCCTGACGAGTGGCTGGTCCCGACGGTCTCGGCGATGATCACGGCCGAGGCGGTGGCGGCGCTGCGGGCGTCGGCGGAGCCCACGGCCACGCTGTGGGACCTCGTCGTATCGAAGAACTACGCGACGGACGATCAGATCCTCACGGTCCTCTCCAAGCGGTGCCGGATCCCGGTGGCGGACGCCCCCAAGCCGGACACCAAGGTCAAGGAAGTCATTCCGGAGGCGGTAGCGCGGCGCTACCACGTGGTGCCGCTGCGCGCGACGGACTCGATCCTCGAGATCCTCACGGCCAACCCGTTCGACATCGACGCGGAGAAGGGGCTGGCGTTCGCGTCCGGCCGCGAGGTCCGGATGCAGCTCATGTCGCCGTCCAAGATCGCCGCGCTGACCGACGAGATCTTCCGGCCGGAGAACGTCGTCGAGAAACTGCTCGAGGGGATGGAAACGAGCAGCGACGTGCAGCAGCTCGAGGAGGTTGCGCCGGCCGACGAGTTCCAGGTCAGCGCCGAGGAGGCGTCGCAGCGGCCGGTGGTCCGGCTGGTGGACCTGATCCTCTCCGAGGGCATACTCGCGCGGGCGAGCGACATCCACATCGAGCCGGAGGAGGGCGGGTTCGCCGTCCGGTACCGCATCGACGGTGTGCTCCGGCAGATGATGAAGGTGCCGCGCGCGGCCGGCTTCCCGCTGGTCTCGCGCATCAAGATCATCTCGAGCCTCGACATCGCGGACCGCCTGCGGCCGCAGGACGGGCGGGCGCGCGTCGCGGTGAACGGCGTGCCGGTGGACCTGCGCGTGTCCACGCTGCCGGCCTCCATGGGCGAGAAGGTCGTCATCCGCATCCTGGACTCGCGGGCGACGGTGATCTCGCTCGACGCCCTCGGCCTGAACCCCGACGAGCACTCCGCGTTCAAGGCGCTGCTGACGCACCACGAGGGGGTCATCCTGGTCACGGGCCCCACGGGCTCGGGCAAGACGACGACGCTCTACTCGGCGATCCGCAGCATTCAGACGGGCAAGACGAACATCGTGACCGTCGAGGACCCGGTCGAGTACCGGCTGCAGGGCATCGTGCAGGTGCAGGTGCACGAGAAGGCGGGGCTCACGTTCGCCAGCGCGCTGCGGTCCATCCTCCGCCAGGACCCCGACGTGGTGCTGGTGGGCGAGATCCGCGACAAGGAGACGGCGACGATCGCGATCCAGGCGTCGCTGACCGGGCACCTCGTGCTCTCGACGCTTCACACCAACGACGCCTCCAACGCGGTCACGCGACTGGTGGACATCGGCGTCGAGCCGTACAAGATCGCGGCGTCGCTCCGCGGCGTCGTGGCGCAGCGCCTGATGCGGAAACTCTGCCCGGCGTGCAAGGAGGTCTGGGTCGAGACGGTGCCGGAGAAGCTGGCCAAGTGGGTGCCGCGCGGCACGCCGCTCTATCGCGCGGTCGGGTGCTCCGATTGCGCGATGACCGGGTATCGCGGCCGCTTCTCGATCACCGAGGTGCTCACGGTGACGCCCGAGGTCGAGCGCGTGATCGGGGCGGGGGGCACGGCGGACAAGATCGCGGAGGCGGCGCAGGGCGGCGGGATGCGCAGCTTGTGGGAGAGCGGCGTCGCGCACATCCTCCGCGGCGAATCCAGTCTCGACGAGCTGATGCGCGTCGTGGACGTGCCGTTCGACGAGGGGGCCGAGCAGGAGCTGCCCGCTGCGGCGAAGCCCGCGACCCGGGGCGCCGGCGCCGCGGCGGCGAAAGGCGAGACGACGCAGGCGGCTCCCGCAGGCGCGTCGTTCGAGCTGCTGGACAGCATCACCGGCTCGCCGAAGGTCACGCGCCTCAAGCGCAAGGTGCTGCTGGTGGATGACGAGGATTCGCTCCGTCGCGTGATGAAGGACCTGCTCGAGCGCGAGGGGTACATCGTTTCGGAGGCGCGGGACGGCGTGCAGGCGCTGGACCAGGTGGACCGGACGGGCCCCGATGTCATCGTCCTCGACCTCAACCTCCCCGGCCTCGACGGGTACGGCGTGCTCTCGCACCTGCGCTCGCGGCCGGCCACCGCGGAGATCCCCGTGGTCGTGCTGACGGCGAAGGGGGACGAGGACAACGAGGTGCGGGTGTTCGAGCTGGGCGCGGACGACTTCCTCACCAAGCCCTTCCGGGCCCGCGCCCTGTCGGCCCGCCTCGATGCGGTGCTCGGTCGGCACCGCTCCAACCCCACGTAGCCGCGCCGTCCGCGCGGTGAGCCGTACTGCCGAAGTCCGTCGCTCGACGCTCACCACGACCGTGGTCGTCCGGCTCGCCCTCGACGGGCGGGGCCGCGCCAGCGCGCGAACGGGGATCGCGGGATTCGACGGGCTGCTCGAGGCCGTGGCCTCGCACGGGCGCTTCGATCTCGACGTGGAGGCGGTGACGCAGAACCCGGATCGCGCCGAGCCCGACGCGCACCGCGTCGTCGTGACCACCGCCGGAGCGTTCGGGGAGGCGTTCGCCAGGGCGCTCGGCCCGCGCGAGGGCGTGCGCGCGCTGGGCGAGGCGAGCGTACCGGTGGCGGGCGCGCTGGTGCGTGCGGCCTGCGACCTCGGTGGCCGGGGGATCCTCGAGTACCACGCGGCGCCTCCCGCCTGGCAGATGATCGGCGATTACGACGTGTCGCTGACACCCGAGTTCTGGCAGGCGTTCGCCGCGGAGGCGCGCGTCACGCTGCACCTGGACCGCGTGCGCGGCGAGCAGGGCCGGCAGGTCACGCAGGCGACATATGCCGCCGCCGCGCGGGCGCTGGCCTCGGGCGCCGAGCGCGACCCGCGGATCGCGCCCGCCGGCGGAGCGCGGGAAACGGGCGGGGCGGGGCGGTGACCGACGTCCGCACGATGATCGTGGACGTGTACGTGCTCCGGATGCAGGCCGGGCGGGGGGCGGCGGAAGTGCTGGTGCTGCGGCGCGCTCCCGGGGAGCGGTGCGCCGGCACCTGGGAGACGGTGCACGGGCACATCGACGCGGGGGAAGCCCCGACCGCGGCGGCACTGCGGGAGCTCCGGGAGGAAACCGGGCTCGCTCCGGAGCGGCTCTACAACGTGAGCCGCGTCGAGACGTTCTACCTGCACGCGCGCGACGTCCTCGCGCTGATCCCCGTCTTCTGCGCCATCGTCCCTGCGGGCGCGCGGGTCGCGCTGTCGGGCGAGCACGACCGCGGCGAGTGGCTCGCTCCCGACGAGGCCGCGCGCCGGTTCGCCTGGCCGCGCGAGCGCCGGGCCCTCGCCGATGCGCTGCAGTTGTTCGGGACGGGCGACGCGGGCGGCGTGGAAGATGTCTTGCGAGTGGTCTAGAGGTCGGAGGCCCGTTCTGCGTCTCTCGGCTGGCAACTGGTAACCACTGGCAACGTGCCGTCTGGCAACTAATCCGACTCTCCGAACACTGCTTCCGCTGCCTTCTTCAGATCGCGAAGATCGAACGGCTTGCGCAGGAGCGTGGGTCCATTGGCGGGCCGCTCCTCGCTCCCCCGCCGCGGGTCCGACGTCGAGAGGATCAGCCGCCGCGATGCGTCGCCCGGGAGGCCCGCCAGCGCGGTGGCGAGCGGCACGCCGTCGGCGGCCGCGAGGCGGTCGGCGAGGATCAGGTCGAACCGTTCCGCGCGAGCCAGGCGCAGCGCTTCGGCGCCGTTGGCTGCGGCCTCGACGTGGTGGCCGTCGCGGGAGAAGAGGGCGGCGACCACCCGCCGCGTGCCGGGGTCGTCGTCCACGACCAGGATGCGGCGCGCCGCGGCGCGTTCGCGAGGCGCGGGCGCGGTTTCGGCCACAGGGAGGCTCAGGGTGAGCGTCGCGCCCTCGCCGGGGACCGACTCCGCCGTCAGTTTCCCACCGTGGGCCTCGGCGATGCCGTAGGAGACGAACAGGCCGAGGCCGGTGCCCTCGCCGGGCGCCTTGGTGGTGAAGAACGGACCGAACATCTGCGCTTTCACGTCGGGCGGGATGCCGGGGCCCGTGTCGATCACCCGCAGTATTGCGTGAGCGCCATCCGCCGAGACCTTCAGCTCAACCTGCCGCGGCCGGCCGGGCGGAAGCGTGCTCAGGGCGTGGGCCGCATTGCTCAGGAGGTTCAGGACCACCTGCTGCAGCTGGTAGCGGTCGCCCATGACCCGCGGCACACCGGGTGCGATGCTCGTCTGCACGGAGACGTCGCGGTGCCTCATCTCGTACGCCATGAGCTGGACGGTGCGCTGCACCACGTCGCCGAGATCGACGGGGGTCCGTTCGGCCGGCCCCTTGCGCGAGAAGGTGAGCAGGTCGCGCACGATCCGGCCGGCGCGCTCCGCTTCCTCGTTGATGACCTGCAGGTGGCGCCGCTCGAGCTCGGCGCCGGCAGGCTGCTCGAGCAGGAACTCCGACAGTCCCGCGATCGACGTCAGGGGGTTGTTGAGCTCGTGCGCCACGCCCGAGACCAGCGTCCCGACCGCGGCCATCTTCTCGCTCTGGATCAGCTGCGCCTCCAGCATCTGCTGTTCGCTGATGTCCTCGACGACCACGATGGCCGAGGCGCCGTCCACCGCGCGCGCGACGGAGGCGGCGACGATGCGCAGCACGCGGCCCAGCGGCTCGGAGCGCCGTACGACCGGCGCGTGGTGGCCGCCCGCGGCGGTCTCGTGCATCAACTCGGCGAGGGTCAGGTGCTCCCCGAACAGGAGATGGCAGAGGCTTGCGCCGACCACGCCGGTCACCGGGCGCCCGACCAGCGCGGCGAAAGCGGTGTTGGCGCGGCGGATCGTGGCGCGGTCGTCCACCAGCGCCATCCCTTCCGCGATGGCGTCGAAGGTCCCTTCCCACTGCTCCTTCCCGCGCTTCACGAGGTCGAAGAGGCGCGCGTTGGCGAGCGCGACCGCCGCGTGGGCCGCCACGGTCGAAAGGAGGCGCGCGTCCTCGAGGACGAAGCTGCCGGAGCGCTTGTCCACCACGACCACGGCACCGTCGGTGACGCCGTGCGCCTTGAGCGGCGCGACCGCCGCGGTGCGCGCGTCCACCGAGGCGAAGAGCCGCAGGCCGGCTTTCCCGGAGGCGCTCCGCAGCTCGACCCGCTCGTGGGCGATGGCGTCGAGGACGATGCCGCCCTGATCCAGGGCGACCGTGAGGTTGAGGTACGGCGCGAGCGACCCCTCGGCGGCGACGACGCGCGGCGCCTCGCCTTCGCCGGACGCCAGCACGACCGCCCCGCCGCCGGCGTCGAGGAAGCGCGTGGCATAGCGCGCCACGTCGGCCGCGACCTGGTCGAACAGGAGCGAGGAGGAGAGAACGTGCGTCAGCTCCTGGAGGGAGTAGAGCTCCCCCAGCCTGCGCGACAGCTCCGCCGCCAGCCGGTCCCGGTCCGCGACCGCCTCGGCCAGGGCACGGCCGGTGCGCCGGGCGTGCCAGAGCGCGAGGGCGGCCGCCGCCACGGCGACCGCGCCGCCCAGCACCAGCGCGAGAGCCGCGGACGGCGGCGTCACGGTCAGGGCTGCGGGCGCTGGGCCGCGCGCGAGAGCACGCGGGCGCGCTCCCCGGCCAGCAGGCTGATCGAGGTCTCCCAGGCGTCCGAGCTCACGTCGCCGTAGAAGAGCGTGAAGGGCTGCAGGACGGGGATCGAGGCGTCGAACAGGTAGATCGCGGACGCCTGCTGCCGCTGGTCGATCTTGTACTCGCTCCAGCGCGGCGTGAGCGGGAGAATGGCGATCGGCCGGTAGAAGTTGTTCTGGCTCGCGATGTACAGCTGGTCCGGCGTGAAGCTGACCTGCGGCTGCAGCGCGAAGAAGGTGACCATGAACGCCAGCGCGCTGTCGCGGCCCGCGGCGCGCGCCGCCGCCACGACGTCGGCCGCGCGGCTCTGGTAGAGCTGGTGGAAGCCGCTGTACGTGTCGGGCGAGAGGAGCCGGATCACGTGCTCGTCGAGCGGGAGCGCGCGCACCATGAGGTTGCCGGTGACGAGCCGGACGGCGACATCGTCCTGCCGCAGCGTCCCGAGCCCCACGGGCGGCAGGTCGGCGGCCTGCGCGCGGAGCGTCGCGGGCGCCAGCGCGACGGCCGCCGCGAGCGCGGCCCCGTCAGCCCAGATGCGCCAGGACGCTGTCACGCAGATCCTCCGCTCCCTCCCGGGTCCGTGCGCTGGTCACGACGAACTCCGCGTGGTCCAGCGAGAGCGCGGCGGCGATCGCCGCCGCGCGCGCCAGGCGCCGCGCGCGCGGCACGCGGTCGGCCTTGGTGAGCGCCACCAGCGTGGGCACGGCGCGCCGGGCCAGCGTCCCGCCTACCTCGGCGTCGTCCGGCGACGGGTCGCGCCGGATGTCGAGCAGCCAGACCACGCCGGCGAGCGTCTCGCGCCGCTCCAGGTACGCGGTGACGAGGCGCCGCCAGGCGGCGCGCTCGGCCGCGGCCGCGCGCGCCCAGCCGTATCCCGGCAGATCCACGAGGTAGCAGCCGGTGCCCCACCGGTAGACGTTGAGCTCCCGCGTCTTGCCGGGCGTGCCGCTGACGCGGGCGAGGGCGCGCCGCTCCATCAGGAGGTTGACGAGGCTCGACTTGCCGACGTTGGAGCGGCCGGCGAACGCGATCTCCGGCAGCCGCGGCCCCGGCAGCGGATCGTCCCAGCGGACCAGTCCGGCGACGAAGTCACCAACCAAAAGCCCCCTTGGAGAGGGGGCGGTGCTGGCGCGGGACAACGGCACCTCAGGCCTCTTTCTTCGTCCGCTTCGGCTCGGTGACCAGCAGCGGTTGGCGTCCCTCGAGGATGCACTCGCGCGTGATGACCACTTCGGTCACGTCCTCGCGCGCCGGGAGGTCGAACATGATGTCGGTCATGACCTTCTCGAGGATGGCCCGGAGGCCGCGCGCGCCGGCGCCGCGCTTGATGGCCTGCTGCGCCGCGGCGCGGAGCGCCTCCGGCTCGAAGGTCAGCCGGACCTCCTCCAGGTCGAACAGCTTCTTGTACTGCTTGGTGAGGGCGTTCTTCGGCTCCACCAGGATCCGGACCAGCGCGTCCTCGTCCAGCGTCTCGAGCGGGACCGTGACGGGCAGGCGGCCGATCAGCTCCGGGATCAGGCCGTAGCGCAGCAGATCGTCGGGCTCGACCTCGCCGTACGGGTTGCGCCGCTGCAGCACCGGCACGCCGCGCTCGACTTCGTCCTTGGTGAAGCCGATGCGCCGCCGCCCCGTCCGCGCCTCGATGATCTTCTCGAGCCCGTCGAACGCGCCGCCGCAGATGAACAGGATGTCGCGGGTGTTGATCTGGATGTATTCCTGCTGCGGGTGCTTCCGCCCGCCCTGCGGCGGCACGGAGGCGACGGTGCCCTCGAGGATCTTGAGCAGCGCCTGCTGCACCCCTTCGCCCGACACGTCGCGCGTGATGCTGGGGTTCTCGCTCTTGCGGGCGATCTTGTCGATCTCGTCGATGTAGACGATGCCGCGCTCGCACTCGGTGACGTTGAAGTCCCCGGCCTGAAGCAGCCGGACCAGGATGTTCTCCACGTCCTCGCCGACGTACCCGGCCTCGGTGAGCGTCGTGGCGTCGGCGATGGTGAAGGGCACGTCGAGCAGCCGGGCCAGCGTCTGGGCGAGCAGGGTCTTCCCCACGCCCGTCGGCCCGATCAGGAGGATGTTGGACTTCTCGAGCTCGACCTCGTTGTCCTTCAGCGACTGCGAGTTGATGCGCTTGTAGTGGTTGTAGACGGCGACGGCGAGGGCCTTCTTCGCCTGCTCCTGCCCGATCACGTACTGGTCGAGGACTTCCTTGATCTCGACCGGGGTCGGGACCTGCGTGATGGCGTCGGCGACCTCGCGCTCTTCGTCCTCGGCGAGGATTTCGTTGCACAACGCAATGCACTCGTTGCAGATGTACACCGACGGTCCGGAGATGAATTTCCGGACCGAATCCTTCGACTTGCCGCAGAAGGAGCAGCGCAGGTGCCGGTCGTTGGACATCGGTGTCCTGGTTCGAGGCCTCTGGCGCGAATATGGCCGATCGCCGCGCCGTAAGTCAAGGCGCGACTAGCTCTTCGCCCCTACGTCCACCGCGGCGCCGGGCGCCAGGACGTGGTCCACGATGCCGTACTGCTTCGCCTCCTCGGCCGACATGAACCGGTCCCGGTCCATGTCCCGCTCGATCTGCTCCACCGTCTGGCCGGTGTGCTTGGCGTAGAGGTCGTTGAGCTTGCCTCTCAGGTACAGGATCTCCCGCGCCTGGATCTCGATGTCGGCCGCGGTGCCCTGGGTGCCGCCCGAGGGCTGGTGCATCATGATCCGGGAGTGGGGCAGCGCGCTGCGCTTCCCCTTCCGGCCGGCCGCCAGCAGGAACGAGCCCATCGAGGCCGCCATCCCCATGCAGATGGTGTTCACCGGCGCGCTGATGTGCTGCATGGTGTCGTAGATGGCCATCCCGCTGGAGACGATCCCGCCGGGGGAGTTGATGTAGACGTAGATGTCCTTCTCCGGGCTGTCGGCCTGGAGGAAGAGCAGCTGCGCGATGATGACGTTCGACACGTCATCGTTGATGGGCACGCCGAGGAAGATGATGCGGTCCATCAGCAGCCGCGAGAAGATGTCGTAGGTGCGCTCACCACGGCTCGAGCGCTCGATGATGTACGGCGGGTAGATCGTCGACACGGGACGGGTCCCTTCGGCTCCGTTGCTCATCAGCGGGTCGTCGGTGCGTCCTCGACCGTGCTCTGGCCGAGGAGATGGGTGAAGACGTTCTCTTCCGTCATGGATCGCTCCATTTCGCGCAGCCTTCCGGCTTTCTCCAACGTCGCCCGGACGGCGGCGGGGGTTTCGCCGCGGCGCCGCGCGAGCTCGGCGATCCGGGCGTCCAACGCTTCGGCCGTGGCGTGCAGCTTGGCCTGCTCGGCCACCGCCTCGACGATGAGGTCGCGGCGCACGCCGGCCTCGGCCACGGGGCGGAACTCGGCGGCGAACCGGCCGCGCTGGTCCTCGCTCACGCCGTAGGCGGCGATGTACGCGGCAATCGCCCGGTCCATCAGGGAGGGCGGCACCGAGACGTTGTTGGCCGCCGCGATCTGGTCGATCAGCTCGCTGCGGACCCGGGCGTCCGCCTCGCGCTTGGCCTCCGCCTCGAGGTCGGTCCGGATCGCGGCCTTGAGCGCGTCCACCGATTCGAACTCCCCGACCTCCCGCGCGAACTCGTCGGTCAGCACCGGGAGCTCCATGCGCTTGACCTCGCCGAGGGTGACCCGAACGCGGCGGCTCTGGCCGCGCTTGGTGGCGTCGGGGTGGTCGTCGGGGAAGCGGAGGCTACCCTCCCAGCTCTGGCCGCTTTCGAGCTCCATGAGCCGGCTCTCGAGCTCGGGGAGAGCGCGCCCCTGACCGAGCACGAAGCGGACGGGCTCCTGGGGCTCCGCCGCTGCGGCCTCGTCGAGGTTGATGATGGTCGCCTCCACGAGGTCCCCCGGCTTCGCGCGGTCCGGGGCCGGTACCCACGGCGCGCGCTGCTCCCGGATCTGCTGGAGCTGCGCGTCCGCCATCTCGTCGGTGACGCCCTGCACCTGGCGCGTGAGGCGGAACCCGCCCAGTCGCGCCAGCGTGATCTCCGGCTTCACGTCCACCAGCAGCTCGAAGGTGAGCGGCGAGCCCTCCTCGAACTTCACGTTGCGGACCTGGGGATCGGCGATCGGCTTGAGCGCGTCCTTCTCCTGCGTGGCCTGCCAGGACTCGCGCAGCAGCTCTTCGATGACGCTCTGCCGGATCGCGTCGGAGTACTTGCGCCGCACCACGGCCGGCGGCACGTGGCCCTGCCGGAACCCGGGCACCTTGAGCTGTTTCGCGTAGCGGGCCGTGGTCGCGGCCTCCGCGGCGGCCACCTTCTCCGGGCTGACGGAGACGGCGTACGTGCGGCGGGCCGCGTCCTGGCTCTGGGGCGTGATCTCGATGCCGGTCGTTGTCATAGTGCGAAAGGGGGGACTCGAACCCCCACGGGTTTCCCCACGGGCGCCTAAGGCCCGCGCGTCTGCCAGTTCCGCCACTTTCGCGTGCCCGCGCCGGACGGGTGCGGAATCGGGCACAACACTTCCGAAGCGCCGCCCGCTCGATGCTGCCCTGGCGCGAGTGCCACCCAAGATAACCGCCGGGCCCACGGACGACGAGCGCCCGCGGTGCGGGCGCTCGTCCGGCTGCGGAACCGCGCGGGCGGCTCTAGCGGACCCGGATGCGCACCACGCGCGTCGGCAGCCCGTTGCTCAGGTTCTCGACCCTGAGGGTGACCACCTCGCCCGACTTGACGTCGTGGATGGCGCGCAGGAACTCGCCCGTCGTGTGCACGCGCGTGCCGTTGACCCAGAGGACGACGTCGGGGCCGCTGCCGCTGCTGGCCGAGACGAGCTTGTTGTCCCACGATGGGCCCCCCTCCTCGATGTCGGAAACGACCGGACCCCGCTGGTCCTCCGACAGGCCGGCCTCGCGCACGATGTCCGACGTCATGTCCTCGAGCGTGATGCCGAGCTTGGTGGAGGCCTCGGTCGTGGGCGCCGCGGGCTTGCTCCGCCCGCCGGAGGCGCTCGCGACCTGCGCGCTGTCGCTCTCCGCCGGGATCAGGTGCACGTCGTACGTCTGGCGCTCGCCGCGGCTGCGCACGATCGTCACACGTACCACCTCTCCCGGATGCTTGAAGCCCACCATGGTCTGGAGCTGGGCGACGTGGTCTATGGCCGTGTCGTTCAGCGCGACGATGACGTCGCCTTGCTGGATCCCCGCCGCCTTCGCCGGCGAGTTGTTGCCGCTGAAGTAGTCCACCACCACGCCGCGGATGTCGGTCAGGCCGACGGCGTCAGCGTCCTCGGGTTTTATCGGCTTGATCGCGACCCCGAGGGCCGCACGCTGCACCCGGCCGGTGGCGATCAAGTCGTCCATCACGCGGCGCGCCAGGTTGATCGGGACCGCGAAGCCGTAGCCCGCGTAGAACCCTGTCTGCGAGGCGATGGCCGCGTTGATCCCGATGACCTCGCCCTGCAGGTCGACCAGCGGCCCGCCCGAGTTGCCGGGGTTGATCGCGGCGTCGGTCTGGATGAAGTCCTGGATCTGGTAGCTGTCGTTGTTGTCGCCGAGGCCCGCCAGGCCGCGCCCCTTGGCGCTGACGATCCCCGCGGTCACGGTGAACATCAGGTTGAGCGGGTTGCCGATCGCCAGCACCCAGTCGCCGATCCGCGCGTCGTCGGAGTTGCCGAACGCGAGCGGCGTCAGGTGGTTGGCGTCGATCTTGATCACCGCCACGTCGGTCCGCGGGTCGCGCCCGACGACGTGGGCGGTGAACTCACGGTTGTCGAGCAGCGTGACCGTCACCTTGTCGGCGTCGGCCACCACGTGGTTGTTGGTCAGGATGTAGCCGTCCTCGGAGACGATGAAGCCGGAGCCCGAGCCCTCTCGGATATGCGGCTGGGAGGGTCCCTGGAAATGGAAGAAATCCCGGAATTCCGGCGGAATGTTGTTCGGCGTCCGCTCGGTCTTCTGGATCTGCACGTAGACGACCGACGGTCGCACCCGCTCGGCGATGTCGGCGAAGCTCGGCACGATCCCGTCCACGGTCTTGAGCGGGGCGCGCGGGCCGGTCACGATGTTGACGGGATGCGCGGACTCCGCCTGCCCGGGACGCGGCAGGCCGAACCCCGTGGCGAAGAACAGCCCCGCCACGAATGCGACGGCGATGATGCCGCCCAGCTTCAGGAAATCACGACCCTTCGACGACATACATCACCCTCCGTGGAATGCGCCGAGGTTCTCTACTACCCGTCACCGGGCGTCCGGTTCTACTTGTTGCCGGACGGCTTGGATTCGTCCACGATCTCGTAGTCGGCGTCGACGACGTCTTCCTTCTTGGGCTCGGCCTCCGGCCCGGCGCCGGCGCCGCCGCCCGGGGGCTCGGCGGCCCCGCTGCTCCCGGCGGTCTGGCTCTGATAGAGCGACCGGCCCGCCTCGCTGTAGGCGCCCTGCAACGCCTCCGCCGCCTTCCGGATCTCGCCGCCGTCGCCTGAGCGCAGCGCCTTCTTCGCGCCGTCCACTGCCTCCTCCAGCCGCTTCTTCAGGGAGGCCTCGAGCTTGTCCGACCACTCCTTCGAGTTCTTCTCCACGTCGTACACCAGCGCGTCGAGGCGGTTGCGCGTCTCGATCTCCTCGCGCCGCTTCTTGTCGTCCTGGGCGTGCTCCTCCGCCGCCTTCACCATCTTCTCGATTTCCTTGTCGCCCAGGCCGGACGAGGCCTCGATCCGGATCTTCTGCTCCTTGCTCGTCGCCTTGTCCTTCGCGGTGACGTGCAGGATGCCGTTGGCGTCGATGTCGAACGTCACCTCGATCTGCGGCATGCCGCGCGGGGCCGGCGGGATGCCCGTGAGCTGGAACTTGCCGATCGTCCGGTTGTCGAGCGCCATCTCCCGCTCGCCCTGCAGCACGTGGATCTCGACCGTGGTCTGGTTGTCGTCCGCCGTCGAGAAGACCTCCGACCGCTTGGTCGGGATCGTCGTGTTCCGCGGGATCAGCACCGTGGTCACGCCGCCCAGCGTCTCGATGCCGAGCGAGAGCGGCGTCACGTCGAGCAGCAGGATGTCCTTCACCTCGCCCGCCAGCACGCCGCCCTGGATCGCGGCGCCGATCGCCACCACCTCGTCGGGGTTGACGCCCTTGTGCGGCTCCTTGCCGAAGAAGTCCTTCACGATCTCCTGGACCTTCGGCATCCGCGTCTGGCCGCCGACCAGGATCACTTCGTCCACGCCCGACGGCTGCAGGCTCGCGTCCGCCAGCGCCTTCTTCATCGGCTCCAGCGTGCGCCGCACCAGGTCGTCCACCAGCTGCTCGAGCTTGGCCCGCGTCAGCGTGAGGTTGAGGTGCTTCGGGCCGGCCTGGTCCGCGGTGATGAACGGCAGGTTGATCTCCGTCTGCATCACCGTCGACAGCTCGCACTTCGCCTTCTCCGCGGCCTCCTTCAGGCGCTGGAGCGCCATCGGGTCCTTGGAGAGGTCGATCCCCTGGTCGCGCTTGAACTCCGCCACCAGCCACTCGATGACGCGCTGGTCGAAGTCGTCGCCGCCCAGGTGCGTGTCGCCGTTCGTGCTCTTGACCTCGAACACCCCTTCGGCCAGCTCGAGGATCGAGATGTCGTAGGTGCCGCCGCCGAGGTCGTAGACCGCGACCTTGTGCTCCTTCTTCTTGTCCATCCCGTACGCCAGCGCCGAGGCCGTGGGCTCGTTGATGATCCGCACCACGTCGAGGCCGGCGATCTTCCCGGCGTCCTTCGTCGCCTGCCGCTGCGAGTCGTTGAAGTAGGCCGGCACCGTGATGACGGCCTTCTCGACCTTGTGCCCGAGATAATCCTCGGCGGTCTGCTTCATCTTCTGGAGGATCATCGCGGAGATCTCCGGCGGCGTGTACCGCTTGCCGCTGATCTCCACCGACGCGAGATCGTTCTGCCCCGGCGCCACCTTGTAGGGCACCCGCTTCATCTCCTCGACCACCTCCGGCATCCGCCGGCCCATCAACCGCTTGATCGAGAAGACCGTGTTCGTGGGGTTGGTCACCGCCTGCCGCTTGGCCACCTGGCCGACCAACCGCTCCCCGTCCTTCGTGAACGCCACGACGGACGGCGTGGTGCGGCCGCCCTCGGCGTTCGGGATCACGACCGGATCGCCGCCCTCCATCACCGCGACGACGGAGTTCGTGGTACCCAGGTCTATGCCGATGATCTTCTCTGCCATGGCTCCATCTCCGAACGCAACTAGGGTGGATGTGCGAGAAGCACTTATGGTCGCAGGAGCAAGGGGCGTGCCCCATATCTCTGCCATTTCGGCAGGGCGCTAAAGTCTTGTCACGCTTGGTGGTGCGTTGACTTGCCCCCCGACCAGATTAGGTTGAGCGAGTGATCCCCTACCGGGACGAGAACCCGACCCTCAAGGCGCCGGTAGTGACCTACGCCATCGTGGCGTTGAACGTCCTGGTGTGGGTCGTGGTGCAGGGCGCGGGGCTGGGCTACCCGCTGGCCAAATCGGTGTGCGAGCTCGGACTGATCCCGGGGGAGCTGACCGGCCGAGTGGTGGCGGGGACGGCGGTCGCGATGGGGCCCGGCCTGGTGTGCGAGATGGACGCGGGGCGCGGCTACTTCCACGTGATCTCGTCCATGTTCCTGCATGGCTCGTGGATGCACATCATCATGAACATGTGGTTCTTCTGGATCTTCGGGAACAACGTCGAGGACTCGATGGGGCGCCTCCGCTTCATCGTGTTCTACCTGATGTGCGGCATCGCGGCGGCGCTGGCCCAGGTCGCGATGGACCCCGCCTCGCCCGTGCCGGTGGTGGGGGCCTCGGGGGCGATCAGCGGTGTGATGGGGGCGTACCTGATCCTCTATCCGCGGGTGCGGGTCTACACCCTGGTGCCGCTCGGCTTCTTCCTGACCACGATCGCGCTGCCAGCGTGGGCGATGCTCGGCTACTGGATCCTGCTCCAGTTCCTCGGCGCGCTGCCGGCCGTCGCCGGCGCGCAGGCGGAGGCGGGCGTGGCGTTCTGGGCGCATATTGGGGGCTTCATCGTGGGGGCGGCGACCATCCGGCTGTTCGCGCGGTCGGACTATCTGCGGTCGCGCCTGCAGAATCCGTGGGCGCCTCAGAGCGTCCGGTGGGGATAGCATGTATCTAGCGCGCATCGTCGGGCGGGTCGTGTCCACGCAGAAGCAGGACACGCTGAAGGCGATCCCGCTGCAGTGGCTGCAGCCGGTGGACGCGGCGCTCCAGGACCGGGGCGCGCCCCTGGTGGCCGCGGACACCTTCGGCCTCGGGCCGGGGGAGCTGTGCTACTACATCACCGCGCGTGAGGCGTCGATCGCGCTGTGGAAGCTCGACGTGGCGGTGGATGCCGCCGTCGTGGGGAAGGTCGAGCGGATCGATCTGGGTGAGAAGGGAGAGGCGCGAGGGGAGAAGGCGAAGTGAGAGGTGAGAAGTTCCGGTGAGAAGCAAAGGCGTGAGATGTTGCACCGAGCCTTCTCACGTTGTCGCTTCTCACGCTCTTGCCTCTCACTTCTCACTTGAACGTCTCACTTCTCACGCCTCACCTCTCACGGGGGTGCCATGTATCTGGCCACTGTGGTCGGGGATGTCGTAAGCACGCATAAGAACGAACGTCTCCAGGGCAAGAAGCTGCTCCTCGTGCGGCGGCTCGATCTCGAGATGCAGCCCGAAGGGGTGGAGGTCATCGCCCTCGACGTCGTGGACGCCGGCGTGGGCGACAAGGTGCTCGTGGTGCAGGAAGGATCGTCGGCGCGCAAGATCTTCGACGATCCCTGGCTCCCGGTCCAGGCCGTGATCGTGGGCGTGCTGGATCGCGTCGACGTCAAGGGGAAGCAGGTCCTATGAACGACGCCGAATTGGACGAGATCGCGCGGGAAGTGGTCAGTCGACTGCTGGCAGGGCAGAGAACCGTTGCGCAGACGGCGAAGTCGGCAGTGGTTCCCAGACGACAGCCGTCGGAAGCAGTAGGCTCTGCCGTGCCTCCGCGCCCCCGTGCCTCCGTGCCCGCCGTCTCGGGTGCGTCCGAGCGTCCTGTCGACGAGACGTCCGCGCGTCCGTTGGAAGACGTATCCTGGCGCGGGCCGCGGATGCTCGCGGCGTGGACGCCGGCGGCGGGCGCGCGGCGGGTCGCCGACTTCGTGGATCACACCCTGCTCAAGGCCGAGGCCACGCGGAAGGACATCCTGAAGCTCTGCGCCGAGGCGCGCGAGCACCGGTTCGCCGCGGTGTGCGTCAACCCGAGCTGGGTGGAGCTGTGCGCCAGGGAGCTGTCGGGGACCGCAGTGGCGGTGGCGAGCGTGTGCGGCTTCCCGCTGGGGGCGACCACGTCGCGCACCAAGGCGTCCGAGGCCAGCGAGGTGGTCTCCCGCGGGGCGACCGAAGTGGACATGGTGGCGGCGCTCGGGCGCATCAAGGGCGGCGAGTGGGGTGACGTCGAGGCTGACATCCGCGGTGTGGTCGAAGCGTCGCGCGGCGCGCTGGTCAAGGTGATCATCGAGAGCGCGATCCTCACGCCGGAGGAGATCGTGAAGGCGTCCGCGGTCGCGAAGCTCGCCGGCGCGCGCTTCGTGAAGACGTCCACGGGCTTCCACGCGGCGGGCGGCGCGACGACGGAAGCGGTGCGGCTGATGCGCCTGGCGGTGGGCGACGATCTCGGGGTCAAGGCGGCGGGGGGCGTGCGGGACTGCGCGACGGCGCTGGCGATGATCGGCGCGGGGGCGAGCCGGATCGGGACGTCGAGCGGCGTGAGCTTCGTCGGCTGCCTGGGGCCGGAGCCGCTGTCCCTCGCCGAGCTGCTGAAGCAGCCCGAGGCGCACGCGTCCTCGTGCCGGAGCGCCAGCTGCGGCGTGCCGGCGGGGGGCCAGCCCTACTAGGACGCCGTCTTCGTCTCCGCGAGGGGCGCGCTGCGCACCACCACGTCGCGTCCCAGGAGCTTCCCCAGCAGGTCCGCTTTTCGCTGCGCGCCCCACAGCTCGAGCTTCAGGTCGGTCGTCACCAGTCGCGGCACTACGTCCACCAGCAGGCGGTCGGGCATCATCCTGAGCCGCATGGCCTCCACCGCGGAGACGTGCCCGCGGTCGAGCCCGCAGGCCACCCGCAGCAGGGCGGAGAGCCGCCGCACGCGGGCGCGCTCCTCCGGCTCGAGCCCGGCGTACTCCGGATGCTTCTTGCTCGGGCCCCGCTTGCGGTGATAGCGGCTGATGAGTGCGATCTGCAGGCGCTCGCGCGGGGCGAACGGGAGCGACTCCGCGTGGGCGATGAGATGGTAGCTGTGCTTGTGGTGGCTGCGGTACGACACGATCTGCCCCACGTCGTGGAGCAGGGCCGCGGCCTCGAGCAGCTCCCAGTCCTCGGGGGCGCACCCCAGCCGCTTGCCGAGGACGTCGAACAGCTTCCGGGCCAGGCGCGTCGTCTGCTCCCCGTGCCGGCGGTCGGCGCGGCAGCGGTCCGCGAACCGGCGCAGCGCCCTGGCCTTGCTCGGCGGCTGCCCCGCTCCGGTGGGGCGGGCGAGGTGGATGAGCAGCCCCTCCCGGAGCCCGAACGCCGAGACGGTGACCTTCGGCGCGTCGAACCGCTCCAGCACCTCCGCGGCCACGGCGAGCCCCGCCACGATGATGTCGGCGCGCTCGGCGTTGAGGCCCGCGACGCCGCGGCGCTCCTCGACGCTCATGGCCGAGAGCCACTCGAGGATGCGCTGCAGCTCGGGGGAGGTGACCGACTGGGCGTGGATGCCGCCCGGCGGCACGGCGCCCCGTTCCCGCGCGGCGGCGATGCGCGCCAGGTTGGTGAAGGTCCCGCCGGACCCGAACAGCTTCGCCGCGGCCCACTCCCCGCCCGGGATCGCGCGCCGGAGCTTCTGCCGCACGGCGCCGCGCAGCCGCCGCACGCCGGTGTCCTCGTCCTTCGCGCCAGCCAGATACTGCTCCGTGAGGCGGACCGCGCCGAACGGAAGGGACACGACGCGGTCCACCAGGCCGCCCACCGCGAGCACCAGCTCGAGGCTCCCGCCCCCGATGTCGGCGACCACCGCGCGGCCCCGGCCGATGGCGAAGTGCTCGCTCACCGAGAGGAAGGCGAGCCGCGCCTCGGTCTCGCCGTCGATCACCTCGAGCGGGATCCCGATCTCCTTCTTCACCCGCTCCGCGAACTGCGCGCCGTTGGCCGCGTCGCGCACGGCGGAGGTCGCGACCAGCGCCACGCGCGAGGCGCCGCGCCGCTCGGCGGCCTGCACCATCCGGCCGAGCGACTCGAGCGCGTGCTCCATCGATTCGGGCGCGAGCACGCCCGTGGACGAGAGGCCCCGCGCGAGGCGGGGCTGGTCCTTGAGGTCGTCGATGATCTGGAGGTGGCCGTCCTCGCCGCGCTCGGCGATCAGACAGCGAATCGAGTTGGAGCCGACGTCTATGGCGGCGAAGCGCTCAGTCGTCGGCGACATCGGGGGTCGGCTGGAGGAGCGACGGGTCGAGGAGATTGGCGACCTCGCGGCGCAACTCGGCCTGCACCTCTTCGACGGTGTGCGACGCATCGATCGTCGTGAAGCCGTACTGAGCGGCCGCCCGGTCGAACTCCTCGAGGATGAGCGTCTGGTATTTCCGGAACGAACTGTACAGATCGGGGGCCAGGCCGATGTCGCGCCCGGACTCCCAGTAGTCCAACTCGCCGCCGCGGCGCAGCGTGCGCCGGATCAGCTCGTCGGGATCGAGCCGGAGGAAGAAGACGCGCCGCGGCACGACGGCGAAGCCGTACAGCTTGGCCAGCCACTCGCGATCGAGCCCGCGCGCGGCTCCGCGCGCCATCGTCGTGTAGATGTAGCGGTCCGCGAGGACCACGAACCCGCTGCGCAGGGCGGGGATGATCTCGTGCTCCAGCCGGTCGGCGAGGTCGGTGGCGTAGAAGAGGGACATCGTCGTCCGGTCGAACGAGTGGCCTTCCTTCGCCAGCTCGATGCCGCGCCGCGTGAGCGCCGAGCGGACGAGCCCCGTGGAGGCGACGGCGAAGCCCTGCCCCTCGAGCCATCCCTGCAGCAGCTCGATGTGGGTGGAGCGTCCGACGCCGTCCGCACCCTCGACGACGATGAGGTTGCCCGGCAGCTCGCCGCCCACGTCCAGCTTGGCCAGCCCGGCACCGTAGAAGCGGGTTTCCATCAGGCGCTCTTGGCGGCGGCGGCCGCCGCGGCGGCGGTCATGGCCATGGACACGGGTGTCGGGCGCGACGCGTGGGTGCGGCGCAGGCCCTTGAGGATCGGCTTCACCAGCTTGCGCATCTCGCGCTGCTGCTCGACCACCGAGCGGCTGCCGTCCAGCACGGTCAATCCGAATTCGTCGGCCACGTGGTCGTATTCCTCGAGCACCCGCGTCTGGAAGATCCGGAACGACGTGATGGGGTCCGGCGACAGCCCCAGGTCCATCCCCGCCTCGTGGAACTTGAGCTGGATCCTCCCACCGGTGATCCGCGCCACGGCGGTGTCGATGTCCACTCGGAAGTAGAGCGCCAGGTCCGGGCGCGTCGCGAAGTCGTACGTGTTCCGGAGCCAGGCCCTGTCGCAACCGCGGGCGGAGTCGCGGGCGAAGGCGGTGTAGGCGTACCGGTCGGCCAGCACGATCAGGCCGGCCTGGAGCGGCGGCAGGATCGAGCGCTCGTGCCGGTCGGCGAAGTCGGTGGCGTGGATCAGCGAGAAGGTGGTCGGCGAAAAGAGGTTCTTCTTCTTCCCCCGCTTCGTCGTGTCCTTCACGATCGGACTGGAATTCCACTCCGTGAACGAGACGTCGTAGCCCTCCGAGACCAGGTACGTCTGGAGGAGCGAGAGCTGGGTGGACTTCCCGGAGCCGTCGATGCCCTCGACGACGATGAGGCGACCGGGGAAGCTGTGGGAGTCGTGGATGCCCATGGGTCCTTCACGCGGCGCCGTCCGGCGTGGGCCGCTCGTCTTCGGCGTGGTGCTTGATGGTCTTGCCTTCCGCCAGGAAAACTACGTCTTCGGCGACGTTCGTCGCGAGGTCCGCCACCCGCTCGAGGTTCCCACTGACCAGCAGGAGCTCCATCCCGGACCCGATAACTCGTTGATCCTCCATCATATGCGTCAGGAGGATGCGGAACACGGAATCGTGCAGGGAGTCCACCGCGTCGTCCCGCTTGCAGACCTCCCGGGCCAGCGGGGCATCGCCGCGCACGAACGCGCTGAGCGCGTCCCCGAGCATCTTGCGGGACAGGCGGGCCATCTCGACGATCTCCGGCTCGGGCACGATGTGGGGGTACGCGGTGAGCCGGTCGGCGCACTGGGCGATGTTGACCGCGTGATCGCCCACCCGCTCGAGGTCGCCGACGATCCGGATCGCGGCGAAGATGAGACGCAGGTCCTTCGCCATCGGCTGGTGGAGCGCGATCAGCTGGAACGCCTGCTCCTCGATGCTGCTCTCGAGCGTGTTGATCGTCGTGTCGCCCCGGATCACCTCCTGCGCCTTCGCGCGGTTGCGGGTCAGGAGCGCGGTGACCGCGTTGCCGACGGCTTCCTCTGCCTCCGCTGACATGGCCATGAGGCGCTGCTTGAGCTGCGACAGCTCCTCGTGGAAATGGCGCTGCGGCTCCAGCGGAGTGCTCATCCGAATCTCCCGGTGATGTAGGCGTCGGTGCGTTCGTCGCGCGGATTGGTGAAGATCTGCTGCGTCGTCCCGAACTCCACCAGGTGCCCGAGGAAGAAGAAGCCGGTGTAGTCGGAGACGCGGGCGGCCTGCTGCATGTTGTGGGTGACGATGACGATCGTGTAGCTGCCTTTGAGCTCGACGATCAGCTCCTCGATCTTCTGCGTGGCGATGGGGTCCAGCGCCGAGCACGGCTCGTCCATCAGCAGCACCTCGGGCTCGTTGGCCAGCGCCCGGGCGAGGCAGAGCCGCTGTTGCTGGCCGCCCGAGAGCGAGGTGCCGGGCTCGTCGAGCCGGTCCTTGACCTCGTCCCAGAGCGCGGCGGCGCGCAGCGAGCGCTCCACCCGCTCGGGGAGGTGGCGCTCCGCGACGGAGCCCGTCACCCGTGGCCCGTAGGCCACGTTGTCGAAGATGCTCTTGGGGAACGGATTGGGGCGCTGGAAGACCATCCCGATCCGCCGGCGCAGGTCCACCGGGTCCACGGAGCCTCCGAACACCGACTCGCCGTCGAAGGCGATGTCGCCGCGATGCCGGGTGCGGGGCAGCAGCTCCTGCAGCCGGTTGATCGAGCGCAGGAAGGTGGACTTCCCGCACCCCGACGGGCCGATCAGGGCCGTCACGGCGTTCGGCTTGGCTTCGATGCTGACGTCGAACAGCGCCTGTTTCGCGCCGTACCAGAACGAGTAGTCCCGCGCGGCCAGCGCGCCGATGAGCCGGATTGTGCCGCCCGGAGTGACGCGGACCTTGGGCGCCGCGGTCATCCGAACCGTCCGGTGATGTACGCTTCGGTCTGGGCCTTGAGCGGGGCGGTGAACATCCGGCTGGTCGGGCCGACTTCGATCAGCTCGCCGAGGTAGAAGAACGCCGTCACGTCCGAGACGCGCGCGGCCTGCTGGAGGTTGTGGGTGACGATGACGACGGTGAACTCGCGTTTCAGCTCCTGGACGAGTTCTTCGATGTGGGCCGTCCCGGCAGGGTCAAGCGAGGCCGTCGGCTCGTCGAGCAGGAGCACTTCGGGCTCCGGGGCAACCGTGCGGGCGACGCACAGCCGTTGTTGCTGGCCACCCGACAGGTTCAGCGGCGACTCGTGCAGCCGGTCCTTCACTTCGTCCCACAGCGCGGCGCGCCGCAGGGCGTGCTCGATCACGCCGTCCCGGTCGCTGCGCGCGAGGCGCTCGCCCACGGCCAGGCCGGCGGCGACGTTCTGGGCGATCGTCATGGTGGGGAAGGGGGTCGGGCGCTGGAAGACCATGCCGATCCGGCGGCGCACCTGGACGGGATTGATGGCCTGGTCATAGATGTCGTAGCCGTCGAGCAGGACCCGGCCGGTCACGCGGGCGCCCGGCACCAGCTCGTGCATCCGGTTCAGTGAGCGCAGCAGGGTGGACTTGCCGCAGCCGGAAGGCCCGATCAGGGCCGTGATGGTATTCTCCCGGCAGGCGAGCGTCACGTCGCGCACGCCGGACGCGCCGCCGTACCATGCGGTGAGCCCCTCCGTGGCGAGGCGTGGCAGCGTCGTGGGCGCCGCGTCAGCGGGCGGGACCGGTGTCTGGACCGGCGGCGTCGCGGGAGGAGTCGTCACGGCCGGAGAGCGCCGCGCCCGCTCAGGCGTGCTGACGCTTGGCACGCACCACTGCGCGGGCAATGAGGCTGAGGGCGAGGACGAGCACGATGAGCACGAGGGCCCCCGCCCACGCCTGGCGGTGCCACTCGTCGTAAGGACCCGAGGCATACACGTAGATCTGGAGCGGGAGCGCGGCCATCGGTCCCTGGAGCCGGGTGGAGAAGAACTGGTTGCCGAGCGCCGTGAACAGGAGCGGCGCGGTCTCGCCCGCCACCCGGGCCACGGCCACGAGGCACCCGGTCACGATCCCGGCGGCGGCGCTCCGCACCACCACCTGGAGAGTTGCGCGCCACCGCTGGTAGCCGAGCGCGAGCGCCGCCTCGCGGAGCGAGTTGGGCACCAGGCGCACCATCTCCTCCGTGGTCCGCGCCACGATCGGAACCAGGATGATGCCGAGGGCGAACCCGCCCGCCAGCGCTGAGAAGTGGCCCATCGGCTTCACCAGCCAGGTCCACGCGAAGATGCCGATGACGATGGATGGAACGCCGTTGAGGACGTCGGCGACGAACCGGACCCCGAAGCCGAACCGCCCGCCGCCGAACTCGGCCAGGAAGATACCCGTGGCCACGCCGATCGGCACGCCGATCACGCACGCCATCCCAACGATGATCAACGTGCCCACGATGGCGTGGGCGAAGCCGCCGCCGGGCTCCCCGACCGGGACCGCGGACCTGATGAAGAAGTTCAGGTCGATGGATCCGGCGCCCTTGACCAGCAGCATGGCGAAGATGGCGGCCAGCGGAAGGATCGCCAAGGCGGCGGCCCCGTAGGTTGCGCCCGTCATGGTGGAGCCGATCAGGCGGCGCGCCAGTCGCCCGCGCATCAGATGGCCGTACTGCCCACCGCCGAGCCGCGGGCCACGCGCCAGACCAGCACGCGCGCCAGGGCGTTGACGATGATCGTGATGAGGAACAGCACCGCCCCTACGAGGAAGAGCGACGAGAGATGCATGTCGGATACGGCCTCGGAGAACTCGTTGGCGATCGCCGCCGCGATGGTGTAGCCCGGCTGGAGCAGCGACGCCGACACCTCGTGGCGATTGCCGATCACCATCGT
>Ga0187889_10000195_pt1 | contig 71576 bp, 62 predicted proteins | sample June2016WEW_7_10_2_FD_132992 | JGI IMG/M metagenome (GOLD analysis project Ga0187889, IMG submission 132992) | Peatland microbial communities from SPRUCE experiment site at the Marcell Experimental Forest, Minnesota, USA - June2016WEW_7_100 | ecosystem: Environmental > Terrestrial > Soil >... | reverse complement strand
GAAGGCCGATTTCTCGGACCGGCCGTTCCGAATCGATCCTGAGTTGACCGTCCGCGACGACCTCGGAACCGTCTATGAGCCACGCCCCTATGCGTGGAGCCACAGCGGGCGCGACGCACGCGGCCAGATCACGATCGTCCCGCCACCGCCTAAAGATGCGGGATACCTCTGGCTCGAGTTCAGGGTCTCCACCCTTCCCCAGGATGAAGGTTCCGGGGAGACTTACTTGCGATGCGAGGTGCGCCTCCGGGCCTAGGCACGCGACGATCGTCATGGCGGCGCCGCTTCCGGCAGTGAAGGCTTCGCGCAAGAGCCCGAGGTCCGTTCCGTTGGCGACAGCGGACGAGTGGTCGTCGTGGCGCCCTATTTGGTCATGGTGTTGCTTTCCGTCTGCGCGTGAGTGATGCATGTAAGCGACCAGTTCGTACCCCCGAGGACGCCCACGATGAACCCACAAACACTCCCCGCCCTCACCAGCGGAGACCCGTCGGTCTGGGACCAGACCCTCTACGCCTTCCTCGTCGAGAAGGGCAACCGTTCAGGCTCCCGACGCACGGTCGAGTCCTACTCGCGGATGCTGTGGCCATTCTTCGCCGAGCGGGGCTTGACGCCCGACCGGGTGAAACCAGCCGACGTGCTGGTCTGGGTCCACGGCATCGGGAAGTCGGGGCGGACGCCGTCCTCCACCACGGTCGGCGCTCGGATCGCCTGCCTCTCCTCCTTCTACCGCTTCCTGATCCGTATGGGCCTGGTTGTCTCGAACCCCTGCGACGCGATCGAACGTCCACGTGCTGTCCAGTCGGTTGCCCGCGGATACTCGGCGGACGAGGTGCGACGGCTCCTCTCCGTGGTGCCGGACACCGTGGCCGGATGGCGTGACCGGGCAATGCTTCTGACCCTGGTCCTCACTGGCCGCAGGCGGGCCGAAGTGGTCGGTCTTCGGTCAGGAGACCTGAGTCTGGAGGGCGATACCTGCTTCTACTCCTACCGGGGCAAAGGCGGCAAGAGAGGCCGACGGGAACTCCCCCAACCAGCCTACGAGGCCATCTGCGCGACCCTGGCCGATGCCGGAAAGGACCTCGCCACGATGGCTCGTGAGGAGTCTCTGTGGCAAGCAGGTGCTCGACCGGACGGAGTCACCAGCGGGACGTTCTACGCCCGCTTCCGAAGATACCTGCAGGCGGCTGGCCTGGCGCCCACGGGGGTCCACGTCTTGCGGCACACGGCCGCGAAGCTCCGCCGCGACGCCGGGGAGTCGATCGAGGAAGTCAGCGCGTTCCTGGACCACTCCAGCCTCGCCGTGACCACCGTCTACCTGCGCCGTCTGGAGGGCCAGGAGGATCGGGCCTGGCGCGAGGTGGCCGAGGCGATCGGCGTGTAGCGAAGGGCTATCAGAGAGTGGAGCCCCCGCCGCCCAAAGGGTGGGAGGGCGACGGGGACTTAGAGAAGGCGACCGCTCCGAGGGAGAGGAGCGGCCGTTGACTGACAGTCTAGGGCGGAGATGATAAGGCGGAGATAAGGCCCGGATAAGTGCTGCCTGTCAGGGTCGACTCGGGTCGGGCTCCGCTCTGCGACCTGAGCCGATGCCGGACGACGGTGAGCGAGCCGGCGAGGGGGTAGCCGCAGGCGTCCCGCCCCTGACGCTGATGGCTGCGATTCGGCCTCCTCGTCGGGTGTCCGCGGGCCAGCAATCGTCGCCGCATCAACCTATGTCGTTGCCCGGAAGCTCGGCACCAAGGGACGACCCCGACAGCTCACCGAGCTCCAGCAGGTCAGCGTTCGTGCGCCGGACACCAATCTGGTGCTCGACTAAGAGGCTCACAAGATCGGTCCCGTTCATCAGCGCCACCGGCGCCGCGTTCTCTCGCCTAGCCTCGACCCGGGCGCCGGGGCTGAAGTCACTCGTAGTGATGATGAGACCGAGGTCATGGACACCGAGGGCCCCGCGCACCTGCTGAACGGTTGGAGCCTGGACGTTATGCGCCCACCGTTTCGCCTGTACGGCCATTCGAGTCCGGATGACCCCACCGATGACTAGTGAGCCGTAGACGTCGATGCCTCCGTCGTTGGTTAGCGGCGTCGGCTCTGCCTCGAAGCCCATTTTGGTCAGGAGCTCGACGACGACCGCCTCGAAGCGTGACGGCGGATCCAGCTCGCGGATTAGGGCGAGGAGCCGTTCTTTGACCAGCCGGTTGCGCTTGGCGATCATGCCCACGAGCTCGTCCTCGCTCCACTTCGCGAGGCCGAACCGGCCCTCCGGAAACTGACTGAACCGGGGCTCGTCGCCCCGGTCCGCGCGCCGTCTCACGTCGTGCGCGAGCTGGACGTACATCGTCGACTCGGGCGTCAGCCCGCGAGAGGCGAGGTAGCCCCGTTTCAGGGCCTGCTCGGTGATCGTCCGGTAGGAGACCGGCTCATGGCCCGGCGCCTCCTCGAGCACCGCCTCTGCAGCCTGGAGGAAGGTGAAGCCCGCCGGCGCCGTTTCAGCCACCCTTCCTCCCTTGGGTCACCACCCTCACTGCCGGCCGCTCGCGACCGGACGGGCGCCGCCTTGATAGACCCTCGCCTCCAGCCTGACCAATGCGGTGAGGTTGACCCATAGTCTATTCACTCATCGTCGAAGCCACCATAGGTTCTACTGGTGGCAGTCAGGGCATCGAACGAGCTTCTCCAGGCGCTCGGCGCCACCGTTCGAAGCCTCCGTCTTGAGCGCGGTATGACGCAGGAGGCCCTGGCAGAGGGCGCCGGCCTCCACACGACGTATGTCAGCGACGTTGAGCGCGGCCTCCGCAACGTCGGCGTCATCAATCTCGATCGCCTGGCGACGGCCCTTGCGGTCGACCTCCCGACGCTCATGGGCGAGGCCCAGACGAGACGCTCCGGCAGGCCCAGGCCGAAGACGATCTGAGGCGGCCGGGGTCGCAGGGTCATGGCCGCGCGAAGCCCATCCGTCGATCGGGGTCCCGCAGACAACGCTGGCCAGGACCAAATCCGAAGTGTTGTCCGTCGGGCGCGGGGGAAGTGATGGGGTATCTGGCGAGCCCTTGAGTTCCTCTCACGATCGTCCAAGAAGACGAACCCGGCCAGGATTGATGGTCGCATCTGTTGTCTGGCGCTCCGGCGCGAGCGCGCCTCTCCCCAGGCTCGGGCAGACGGGATTGTCGCCGTGGTCGATACCGGCGGCACCGGAGTCGTCGGCTCGTGGACGCTCAGGGGGGCTTGGCCGTCGCCAAGTGAGCCCGAAGGCTACGAGCGTGCTCGGCCGCCCGGAGGGCCAGAACGTACTTGCGGAACCGTCGGTCCACACGGTCGGGGGGCGGCAAGAGCCGAAGTACCCTCCCAATCGCCCGCGTGACGGGCGGGCGGGCGTAGTGGTCCGTGGCCGCGATCTCCGCCTGAGGCTCGCCCCCGAGGAGATGACGGACGGCCCAGCCGAAGTCTCGCGTTAGGGTCGTCTCATCCGGGTCGCGGTGCTGGAGCCGCGGAGCCGGCACCACAGCTCCGATCCGTCGGTCGACCTCGGCCTTCGGCGTTCCCCGGCGGAGTTGCCGAAGACGGTCGGACCACCAGCGGCGACCCTCGGGCGATCGACAGGCCGCCTCGTAGCAGGGGCGATGAAAGGCGAGCGGACTCAAAGCCCGTGAGGCGTCTGTCCTCGCGACCATCAACAGCTGGCCGCAGCCACGGCACAGCCGCACTATCACGGCGACACCACCTCGAGCGCGCCAGAACCCAGCGACCCGCCGCCAGGCGGCCTCCGGCGTTACCCTCGGCGCCTTCGAGCGACGAAACTTCGACTCATCCCCGGGCCGCCAGCGCCCCGATCCCTCGGCTTGCCGGACGACCAGTTCTTGGACCTCTTTCCACGAGCCCGGGGCTCCTTCTCCGAGGTCCTCTCCGGGTTCGACGAGCCCAGCCCCGCGGGCGGCACGCAAACGGAAGTTCGCGCCCTTCTTGAGGCTATCGAGACCGTGGCAGCAGTCGCATATGTACGTCGCGGTCGTTTCGTCGAGAGTCGAGAGTCGGGTCCTCGCGCGGGCAATGGACATGATCCTCACGCGTTGGCAACGCTTGGCGTGGCGGGTTCCGCCGAATGCCCTGACACCGCGGCACCAGAGTTGGACGTAGCCGAGCCGAAGCCGACGAGGGTCGGTCTCGCCAGCCCGGCAGGACGGGCAGATCGTGGTGCCCTGGACACCTGGCGCGACCGGGGTCACGCCTCCACAGACGGCGCAGCGGCCACGTCCGGCGTCGATGCAGGTTTGGCAGCGTATCCGGTTACTCGAGGGCGGCGCCTTGAACGACTGGCCACAGACGTCGCAGAGACGGTCCTTGGCCCGGCGGGCCCCCAGGCACGCCGGACAGCGGGCATACCGATCGGCGTTCCAAGTGCGGAGTTTGAAGGGCTCACCGCAGTCTATGCACGTCTTGTGCGTTCGGGTCGACCGTCGCTCGATGCGAGCCAGGGCCTCGTGCGCGGCCCCGTATAGGCCCGCGGAGTTGACCGCTCCCCAATGTTCCCAGTTGGCCAGCGTTTGCGGGTCGATGCCGATGTCGCGGGCGATCGCGATTCGGTGCTCGCCCGCGGCGACAAGCTCCTCAATCCGCGCCAATACCGATGGCATGAGCTTGGACGGCCGGCCCATCTCTAAAGACTAGCTCGGCTGCCGGGAGGTGTTCCCTCGGCAGGTTCGTCCCCTGGCGAATTCGATACCGGGTTCGGCTACCGAAGCGAGGCCCTGGCGAGGCATGGTCGAATCATGTTTTCGACTAACCGCTGCGAGATGCCGGTCGAGCCCGGGCTCGACACGGACGGGAGCGCAAGCCCCCGCCCGAGCATCCTCGTGCGGTCCCGATCGACCATCTGCCAGCGACGCGGCGCCTCGTCCACGAGCGCCGAGGTGCACGCGGACCTCACGCGCAACGGGCCGGCGGGCCCGGGTTCGCGATCATGACCGAGCGCCGGGCTATCTCGGACATCCGCGTCGGCCAGCGGCTGCGCCGCCATCTGGGCAACCTCCGGGTACTGGCGGCCTCGATGGCCGCTCTGGGTCTGCTCCATCCAATCGTCATCCTCCCTAATGGCGAGCTCGTCGCCGGCGCCCGCCGCCTCGCGGCTGCCGTCCTCCTTGGCTGGACGGAGATCCCCGTCACCGTCGTCAATCTCGAGGATGTGCTCCGGGCCGAGGTCGACGAAAACATTGTCCGGCGCGATCTCACTCCATCGGAGGCAGTTGCTGTCCACCGGGCACTCGCCGGGCGGCTCGCGACACCGGTGGGCCGACCGGCTAATGGTGGCAATTTGCCACCATTAGCCCGGGGCAAGACTCGCGACAAGGTCGCCCACTACGTCGGGATGAGCGGCCGGACGCTCGCCAACGCCATCGCCGTCGTCGAGGCGGCTGAGGCGGACCCGGCTCAGCAAGACCTCGTGGACCGGATGGACCGCGGGGGCAAAGTCAACTCCGCCTATCTCGAGCTCCGCCTTCGGCAGAACCGGCGCCTCGTCGAGGCCACGACTCCGATCGAGGAGGGCCTCGCCGGCCGGCGTTTCCGGACCATCGTCATCGATCCCCCCTGGGCCCCCGACGCAGGCGTCCGCGGCGTCCCCTACGCGACGATGACCCTCCCCGAGATCGCGGGCCTGCCCGTCCGTGAGCTGGCCTTCCCCGAGGGCGCGCACCTGTACCTGTGGGTGACGAACCAGTCCATGCGCGCCGGGTTTGAGCTGCTCGATGGCTGGGGCGCTCGGTACGTCACGACCATCACCTGGTGCAAGACCGACCATGGCGGGCTGCACCCCGCGCTCGGTCAAGGGGGCACGTTCCGGGGCAGCACCGAGCACGTCCTGTTCGCGACCTGGGGCTCCTTGCCGCTGCTCGTGCACGACCTCGGCACCTGGTTCGCCGCCCCTCGCGGACATGGTGGCCACTCCTCCAAGCCTGAGACCTTCTACGAGATCGTCCGGCGCGCGTCGCCGGGGCCACGCCTGGAGATGTTCGCCCGAGGCCCGCGCTCCGGCTTCACGGTCTGGGGCGCGGAGGCATCGGGAGGACCCTCGACCAAGCCCCCGGTCGCCATCGCAGGGGACAGTGATAGATCTGTCCGGGCTGTCGACTGTGCCGTAACGCGCCGCGCCAACCGCCGCAGTCAGCCCGACCTCACGAACGTGCTGGTGCCCCAATGAGCGCGGGGTTCGGATCCGGCGAGACCGCCGACAACCTTCGCGCAGCCGAGCCTGTCCCGGGGAGGCGGACCGACTCCTTACTCGCCACCGCACGTCCGCTGCGCCCCCGGCCGGCCGCCGAGCCGAAGACAGTGTCGCCGGACCCGTGGGAACCGCCGCTGCCGCTCGATCGGGGAGCAGAGCTGCCGGCGTTCCCGGTCGGCGGGCTGCCCGGCTGGCTGCGCTCGTTCGTGGTCGCCGAAGCCGAAGCCACCCAGACGCCGCCGGACATGGCTGCGATGTTCGGCCTCGCGGCGATCGCGACGGTCGTGTCAGGCCACGTCCAGATCGAGCCGATACCGGGCTGGGTGGAGGGGCTCAACCTGTTCATCGCGGTCGCGATGGAGCCCGGCTCTCGCAAGAGCGCGGTGCACCGCGACCTCATGAGCCCGATCGTTGCCTACGAGAAGCTCCTGGTCGAGTCGGCGCGGCCTGATATCGCCGAGAAGGCATCCATCCGCCGGATCGCCGAAGCAGCCCTCGCGAAGGCTGAGAAGGCCGCCGCCACAGCCAAGGACCAGGCCGACCGCAGCGCCCGGGAGGAGGAAGCCCGCCGCCTGTCAGCGGCACTTGACCGACTCGACGTGCCGGCGTCGCCGCGGCTCTTCACGGCCGATGTCACGCCAGAGAAGCTCGCCTCGCTGCTCCATGAGAATGGCGGCCGGATCGCCGTCCTGTCCGCCGAAGGCGGCATCTTCGACATCATGGCTGGACGCTACTCATCGGGCGTCCCGAACATCGACGTCTATCTCGCCGGCCATGCCGGCGACCCCATTCGCGTCGATCGACGCGGGCGTCCAACAGAGTTCGTTGACCGGCCCGCCCTCACGATCGGCTTGGCCGTTCAGCCCTTCGTTCTGGCCAAGGCTGCCCGGGTCGGGGACTTCGCCGGTCGAGGGCTGCTCGATCGGTTCCTGTATGCCCTGCCAGCAGGCACAGTTGGGTATCGCCGAGCAGATGCGGCACCGATGCCCGAGCCGATCCGCGCCCTCTACGACACGTCGCTGCGGGCCCTAGCGGCCTCGTTCGATCGGTTGGCCGGGCCGGTCACGCTCCATCTGAGTCCCGAGGCTTCGGCGCTGTTCTCCACATGGCGGGCAGAGATCGAGCCGCGCCGACGCCCCGAGGCCGACCTTGGTCCCATCGCGGGCTGGTCCGCCAAGCTAGACGGCGCTGTGGCCCGGATCGCCGGGCTGCTCCACGTGGGCGAGACGTTTTTGTCCGGCCCGGAGGCGCCGATCAGCGCGGCCACGATGGCCGCTGCGCTGGACATCGGGGCCTACCTCATCGCCCACGCCCTCGCCGCTTTCGACCTCATGGGCGCAGACCCGCGCCTTGAGGCAGCCCGCCGAATTGGGCGCTGGATCGTGTCCACGCGCCGGGCGACTTTCACCAAGCGCGAGGCATTCCGGGCCTTGAGGGGGCAGGCGCTGTTTCCGACTGTCGAAGCCATCGGCGCGGGCCTGGCCGCCCTCGAGGAGCACGACTGGGTGCGCCCGGTCGTGGCCGAGCGAGTCAATGGCCGACCGTCGTGCCGCTACGAGACAAACCCCGCAGTGCTGGGCGGAGCATGGACAAAACGGCCAGAACCCACCCTGGGCCCCAGTCAGGAGGGGGTTCTGTCCATTCTGGCCATGGATTCCGAACCCGCAGACTTGCGCGACTGGTACGTCGGACCGCTGCCAGTGCAAGACGAAGACGGCTTGGGCGATTGGGGGACGATCTCATGAGCGCGATGGAGATCGTCATGGCGTTCCGCCGCCGCGGCATCTTCCTGATCCCCTCGGGCGACGGCCGTCTGATGTACTTCTCGCAGGACGAGCTCGCCAGTTCGGACCAGGCGTTCCTCGCCGACCACGACGCCGAGATCATCGCCGAGCTTGAATCTGACCCACTTGAGTGGCGGGTCGTGATCTTGAGCGACAAGGTGCGGAGACTCGGGGCGCATCCGCTGCTGTTTGCTCGCCCGGGGGCCAACATCCAGCGCGGGTCGTGCCTCTCTTGCGGCGAGCCGATGGAACCGCACGATCACTACCGCTGTGCGCTTTGCCTCACGGCCACATTAGTCGTCCTTTGCGCCGTCGAGCCGGTCGGAGCCGACTGATGAGCCCCGAGCCGATCCGGCTGCCCGGGCTCGAGGCGCGAGTCGCAGATCAAGGTCGAAGGGTTCTTGGCCAGGTCTCCGATCCGGACGAAGCCGATGTCCTCGGGCGCCTGGCCCTCTGGCTGGCCGACGTCTCGGCAGAGGCCGCCCTCGCTCAGAACTCCCCGGAAGTCGACGGCCCAGTGGGGCACTCGGCCGATACGAATTCGCCGGCGGTGGAGCCACCAAGATGAGCGCCCTTGCCTTGTCGGCTCCTCAGAGCGTTCATGTGGCCATGGCCCAGACGATCATCTATGTCCGCCGCTCATATAAGGAAGCGACCGCGGCCGACGTGTCCGACGAGATGCAGGAGGCGGCCTGCCGGGCGTTGCTGCCGGCAGGGGCATCGGTCCGGGTGATCTCCGACAGCGGGGGCCACAACTCCGGCTACACCGCAGACCGTGATGGCTACCAGGCCCTCCTTGCGGCCGTGGCGTCAGGAGCGGCGAGTGCGATCGCTGTCTACGATCTCTCACGCCTCGCGCGCAACACCCGCCTGATGCTCGATCTAGCCCACGAACTCGAGCGCCGCCAGATCCCGCTGCTCGTCGCCAACCTGCCGGGGGCTCGCTTCGACGGAGCGGCCGGGCGCTACATGTTCGGGCAGTTCTGCCTCGCCAACCAGTTCCAGCGCGATCTCGACTCCGAGCGAATGACCCGCATCCAGCATCATCTCTTCGAGGATGGACGCCATCGGGGCCACGATCCCTTCGGCTATCGCGGCCGCCGCGGCGCCGACGCCAAGCTAGCCCATCCACGCGAACTCGTGCTGGTTCCCGAGGAGGCCGCCCTGGTGCGGCGGGTCTGGCAGGAACTCGAGAAGCTCTCCCTGATCGCGGTGGCTGACCTTCTGAACCGCGAAGGCGGCCTGCGCCGCGATGCCCTCTGGAGCCGCGATTCGGTCAAGGACATTGCCAGGCGGGGGCGCCTCTATCTCGGCTATGTCGTGGAGAAGCGAGGGCGTGACGAACGCCGCGGTCGCCACGAGCCGATCCTGTCCGAGGCGCAGTACACCCGCACAATGGCCGCCATTGCCGCCCGAACCCGGGTCGGCAACAAGCCGGCGCCATTCCGCAGCTATGCCCTGCGCGGCCTGGTGTACTGCGCCTGCGGCACGCGGATGCGCGGTGAGGCGCATCTGCAACGTGGAACGGAGACCCGCTATTACCGCTGCCCGAGCCTGGACTGCCACGCCCGGCGCTGCCCGGCGGACTTGGTGGAGAAGGAAGTCCTGCGAAGAATCGCGGGAGCGGTGCTGCCGGAGTCAGCCATTGACACGGCGCGGGCGGAGCTGCGCCGACGTCTGGAGACGCCCGGGATCGCAACTGCCGGTCGAACTCGGGCGCTGCTCCAGACCCGCCTGGAGCAGCTGAAGAAACAGCACTCCTGGGGCGATATCAGCGACTCGGACTACATCTCCCAGCGAGACGCGACTCGCGCCGCCCTGGCAGAGCTGCCCGATGGCGATCGGATCAAGGCCTTCGATGCCTACCGGGTCAGGTTATTTGCCCTGCCCGACGGAATCGCGGCCGCATCACCGGCGCGCAGGGAGGAACTGTGCCGGATCGTTGTCGAACGGGTCGTCGTCAACGACCGGCACATCGAGGCGATCGTGTGGACGCCGCCAGCCCGGCCGTTCTTCGCCGAAGTCGGCCAAGAAAGACAGCGGGCGTGCCCCCAAGGGGATTCGAACCCCTGATCTCAACCTTGAAAGGGTCGTGTCCTAGGCCTCTAGACGATGGGGGCGCGGCGCGATCGGGAGTGTAGCAGGACGAGAGTCGCGACCCTGGGATCAACCCAGGGCGACAAATGAACGGGCGGCGGTGGTCAATTCAGACGTCGGTCGGCTCGGTGCCGTCGGTCGCGTCAGCTGTTGAGAACCAGGACCATGACTGCCGTTCCGGCGAAAGCACCCGCGCAAATCACCGCCGAGACCCCGCCGACGAGGGCCAGCAGCACGGCCCGACCGCCCTCCCCGTTCTTGCTTGCCCTGTAGGTGGCGATCGACGAGATTACGCTGTCAGCGCCGAAGATGAGGCCGGTCACAACGCCGACGCTCATGAGCACCGCGACCGGCGTAGTGTGGCTGGTCACCGCCCGGGCCATGAAGAGGAGAGATCCGATCGACCCGGCGGTCAGGATCACCAACGCTGGAGACAGCCGGCGAAGTCGGTCGGCAAGCGTGCGAGAGGAGGCGGCGGTGTCGTCGTCAACGTCGTCGTAGGCATCCGCGTCAGAGGCAGCGGCCGGGACCGGAGCCTCGGGCGGACCGACGAGCACGGCGGCGGTCGGAGCCACGGCCACGGCAACGGGCGCGGTAGGCGCGGCCGGGGCCGGAGCCGCAACCGCTGCCGGTGCGACGGGCAATGCCGTCGCGACGGGCGCCGCGTCGGCCGGTGCCGCCGGTACGGTTGAAGCGGCCGGGAGAGCGGGCCCGGGCAAGCCGCCCGAGCCGGCCGCGGGCCGGTCGAACTTGCTCTGGACGTCCCGTGAGTCGTCGCTCATCACCAGAGGTTATCAGGCGCGACCCGCTCGGCGGGACAACGATCCGGGCGGGACAACGATCCGGGCGACACAAGGCGGGCGGCGCGACGGGCTCGCCGGCGCGGACCCGTAAGCCGTATCAGACGTCCGTCAGTCGACCCTGCCGGCGACGGCGAGCGGCCCTTCCCCCTGCGAGGACGGACCCGCGGCGGATCGATGGTAGACGGCGACCTTATATTCGAGCCGAGGGCGCTTCAGCCGATCGGCCAGCTCCACCCCCAGCTCACCGAATCCGGCCTCGAGCATGTCGCGCGCCTGATCGATCGATTGGAAGGTCCACCGGCAATGGATGACTCTGACCCGAAAACCAGCCGTCAGGAACGGCCCGCGGCGCTGGCTCCACTCCACCTGGCGCGCTTGGAGATCCGGCCACAGGGACCAGACGTCGTCGCGGCCGTAATCGTGGACTAGCAGCAGCCGGCCGCCCGGGTGCAGCCGGCGCTCAGCTTCGGCGATGAACGCCGAACCCGGTGTCGCGTGCTCCGACCAGGGGACGACGACGACGTGAGCCTCGCCGGCCGGAAGCTCGGCGAGAAGGGCCACGGCGGCAGCCTCGTCGCGCGGATCGGGAAAGGCAACGGCCGTGACTCGCGCCCCGATCTCGTCGAGCTGCCGCTTCCGAAAGCCCCGGCCCGCGTCAAAGAGGACGACGTCGCGACCGGCGACAGGACCGAGGTCCTCGAGCGCGGCTATCAGCTTCCCCTCGACATCGACGACGCGCAGAAATGCGTCCTCCATCTCAGCCGTGGGCAAGGCTACGGACAGGTCGGGCATGAATCCTCCTACGGCGGAGCGGCCGCGATAACCACTCCCTCTCGGGCCGCCACCTCGACTTCCAGAGCCCCCATCTCGAGCGACCGTGGCGCGAATGTCGTCCGCCATTCGCGTCCTGACCAGCTTACTTGCTCGGCGAAGTGGCCTGCCAGTTCGGGTATTTCGAGGTTGAGCCGGGCGGGCGCGTCGCCGGCGTTCACGGCAACGACGATCGATCGACCGGCCGAAGCCGGGACGTCCGGCAGGCCACCGCCGACTTCCGCTCGCCGTCCGTTCGAGTGTTCCCGGTCGACCATGCCGTATGCGACGGCCGAACCTTCGGCCCCCAGTAGCTCGAATCGGCCTCGCCGAAGCACGTGATGGGAATGCCGGAGAGCGATCAGGCCGCGAATGAAGTCGCGCAGCTCGCGGTCCTGCCTGGCCGGATCCGACGGATAGGCGCGACGGCAATCGGGGTCCTCACGCCCCTCCAGCCCGACTTCGTCGCCGTAGTAGATGCAGGGCGCGCCGGGCAAAGTCATCTGGATCAGTGTCGCGAGGCGCAAGGCCGTGGCGTCGCCGCCCGCCAGAGAGATGAAGCGCGGCGTGTCGTGGCTGTCGAGCAGGTTCAGCTGCAGCGACGCCACCTCGGGCGGGTAGACGGCCATGATGCCCGCCAGCTGTCGCCCGAACTCGGGCCCGTCGATCGATCGAACATGGCGGGCGTATTCGTGGGTCTTGGCGACCAGGGCCTCGTCGAGCCGGCCGGCGCCGGTGAACGACAGGATCGCCTCGGTCAGCGGGTAGTTCATGACGGCGTGGAACCGATCGCCGGCAAGCCACTCGGGGGCGGGGCTCCAGATCTCGCCGACGATGTAGGCCTTCGGGTTGGCCGCCAGCACGCGGCGGCGGAACTCCTCCCAGAAACCGGGCTCGCCGATCTCCTCGGGCACGTCGAGGCGCCAGCCGTCAACGCCGAAACGGATCCAGCGTTCGGCGACGCCGTAGATGTACTCGCGCACCTCCGGGTTCGAGTGGTTCAGCTTGGGCAGCGCCGGCAGGTCCCACCACGCCTGGTATCCGAGAACCCGCTGGGAAGGGGTACCGGGTTGGCCCAGGGAGGAACCGCCACCGGGACCGGCCACAGGATCGCCGCCGATCGACCCCTCGAGATCGCGCCCGTCCTGCAGCCGCATGATGGCCTCTGCCTCGTTCGGACCCGGATAAGCGATCAGTCCGCGCCTGCCCGATAGCACCTCGGGATCCAGGTAGAACCAGTCGCGATAGGGCGAGCCGGCGCCGTTCTCCAGGACATGGTGGAATGGCCAGAAGCCCCGGCTGGCGTGGTTGAAGACGCCGTCGAGGATCACCTTCATGTCGCGGGCATGAGCGGCATCGAGCAGCTCCCGCAGCGCGGCATCGCCTCCCAGCAGCGGATCGACCAGCTCGTAGTCGAACGTGTGGTAGCGATGGTTGGACGCCGAGGCGAACACCGGGTTCAGGTAGAGCGCGGTGATGCCGAGCTCGCGCAACTCGTCGAGATGCTCGGCGATGCCCAGCAGGTCGCCGCCCTTGAAGCCGTGCGGCGTCGGCGGAGCGTCCCAAGGCTCGAGGTTGCCCGGCTTGGGCACGCGCCGGCTCGAGGCGAAACGGTCCGGGAGTATCTGATAGAAGACCGCGTCTCGGACCCAGTCCGGTGCCGAAGCCGGGGTTGCGCCCGCACCAACCGACCCGGTCAACGGGGCGTCGCCCCCCGCCCGAGTCGCCTCCCGAAGTCTGTCGTTCCGGAAGCTCCAACCGAACCCCGCCCTCGGGTCGGCGCTCGAGCTGTCGAGCCTCGGATGATCAGGCGGGTCTGCAGGATCTTGTGTTCTGGCCGATCGAGGTCCGGGCGGGCGATCATACGCAGCAGCAGTCTGGCGGCCTCCTCGCCCTTCTGCCGGATGGGCTGGTGGACGGTCGTCAGCGGCGGATTCGAATGCTGCGCCATCTCCAGGTCGTCAAAGCCGACGACGCTCAAATCCTCGGGCACGGCAAGGCCCATTTCGCGGGCGGCCCAGATCACGCCGATGGCCATCACGTCGCTCATGGCCAGGATGGCCGTCGGTCGCAGACCATCCTCCCAGATGCGGTGGAACGTGGCGACGCCACCGTCGAAACTGGCAGGCCCGACGACGAAGCGCTCGTCGCGGAGCCTCACGCCGCCCAACTCCAGGCCCTGGCGGTAGCCGGTCAGACGGCGCGAGCTAACGGTTTCGGTGGGTCCGGCCGAATCCCCAAAGGCGCCCGAGATGCTCGGCGGTTCGATGCCGATGACGACGAATTCTCGGTGTCCGAGCGAGAGAAGGTGTCGGGCAGCCGATCGGGCGCCGACCTCGTCGTTCGATTCGACCGAGGCATGCTCGGGCAGCGCTGCGCCATCAACCAGGACCATCGGCAAACCGGCCCGTCGGATCTGCTCCACCTCCGGGTGATCCTCCGCCAGCGCGACCGCGACGAAGCCGTCCACCGTGGCCCGGCCGAGGGCCCGGACCAGGGAGCCATTCAGCGGCGAGAGTAAGAGAAGCCCGTAACCGGCCTGGTCGGTCTGGGCCGCAACGCCGGTGTAGAGCTCGGCGTAGAACGGATCGCCGAATACAACGCTCGATCCCTCTGGTGTCAGCATTCCGATGGTCATGGTGTGCTTCTCGACGAGTGTCCGCGACAAGAAGTGCGGCCGATAGCCCAGGGAGTCGGCGACCCCGCGGATCCTCGCGGCGGTTCCGGCATTGAGCCGCTCCGGACTGTTGAAGGCGAAGGACACGGCCGTCTTGGAAACGCCGGCTTCGGTGGCCACGTCGGCGATGCGGGGACGCCGACTGGACTTCGGAGCGGATTCCTGGGCTGTCTTCGGGGCCATAGCAGCGGTGTGATTCGGGACCGGCTCGCCCGCCACGTCGGCGATGCGAGGACGCCTGGTCCTATCCACGCCAGCCTCCACGGTTCTCGGCCCGGGCCTGACGGCCTTCCTGGGGAACTCCCGACCGTTTGCACCCTATCCAGGGCTGATGTGGCTGTCAACGCCGGATGCACCGGCCGTCGGGCTGCCGGCGCACATCCAGACGTTTCTGCTCGGATGGGGACTGGTGGCAGCCTGAAGCATCCGATGGCTGGATTCCGCCCCATGGTGAGACCGCTCGCAAGAGCAGCCGACCAGGATGCGGGCGCTCGGCGTGAGCCGGGCATGCAGCCCCGGCGCGGCCGAATAGGGCCGGAGAATTCGAGCCGTGGGAGAATGGACGCGTGCTCAGCGGTCGGGCGACCCCTTCCGGTGAGGTGGCCCAGATGGAGGCTCGCCGATGCGACTGGTGACGATCCGGCCCGAGGCCGGCGACGAGGCAGCGGGAGCCGCCTACCGGCCGGCGGTCGTGCTGTCGAGTGGCCGGCTGTTGACCCTCGGGGCTCTGGCCCAGATGGCGCCGAGTTACCTTCCCAGCGCGATAGGGCGCATGGACCTGGCCGCCATCCTGGCGTATGACCTCGGCCTCGGTGCGGTTCGCGATGCCCTCGACATCTCGGACGACGTGGCGCTCGAAGCGGCCGCGCTGGACCCCGTCACAGTCCGGCTGGCGGCCCCGATTCCCCGGCCGGGCAAGATTATCGGCGTCGGCTACAACTACCTCGACCACATCCGCGAGCAAGGGTTGGAGCGCCCGGCTCGGCCGGTCCTCTTCTCGATGTTCGCCAACGCAGTGACGCCCGACGGCACGCCGATTCGACACCCGGCCGGCACCCACGCCCTGGATCTCGAAGCCGAGCTGGCGGTCGTCATCGGACGGCGGGTGAGCCGCGTTACTCCGACTGAAGCGGCACGCTGCGTCGCCGGTTACACCGCCGCGAACGACGTGACGGCCCGCGACTGGCAGGGTCAGGCGAGAGCGCTGCTACCCGGCGAGAGGGGCGACGGGCAGTGGCTGCGGGCCAAGGGCTCGGACACGTTCCTGCCGCTCGGCCCGGCCCTGGTGACCGCGGACGAGCTCGGCGACGGCCGAGGCCTCGCCGTCCGGAGCTGGCGGACGGCTGCGTCCGGGCCCGACGCCGGCAACCCATTCCAGATGCAGGACGGCAACACCTCGGATCTGCTGTTCAGCGTCGCCGACCTGATCGCCATCATCAGCGACGAGGTCGCGCTGGAGCCGGGGGACGTCATCGTCACCGGCACGCCCAGTGGGGTCGGCGTCTTCCGCGAGCCGCAGATATTCCTGGAGCCGGGCGACCTGGTGCAGGTCGAGCTCGAAGGAATCGGGAGCCTTACGAATCCGATAACAGACATGGAGGGCGGAGCGCCGGCCGGGTCCCCGGCGGCGCGGTTCATGGAGGCCGGATACACCATGGCGGAGACATCTGCAGAGTCACCGGCCGATTCACGTTCCCGGAGATCAAGATGACCGAGTCGCACGAACCGGCCGCGGCCGAGGCCAGTTCCGCCACCCCGACCGCCACCGCGGCCGCGAGCACCAGGGCCGCAATTGCCGCGGCCACGTCCGTGGACCTGCGAATCCCAAAGACGATGCGGGCTCTCGTCAAGACCCGGCCCGAGCCAGGCGCGGAGCTGCGCGAGGTCCCCGTCCCCCGCCCCGGCCCCGGCGAGGTGCTGATCCGCCTCGAGGCCGTGTCGCTGTGCGGCACCGACCTGCACATCTACCGCTGGGACCCGTGGGCTCAGGGCCGCCTGGGCAAGTACCTGCCGCGGATCTTCGGTCACGAGATGGCCGGCCGGGTCGTGGGGCACGGACCCGGCACGGGCGCGGTGCCGCTCGGTACCCGCGTCGCCGCCGAGACCCACCTCGTCGACTGGACCTGCTATCAGTGCCGGACCGGCCGCGAGCACGTTTGCGCCAACCTTCGGATCCTGGGCGTTGACGCCGACGGAGCTTTCGCCGAATACATGTGCCTGCCCGAGCGCAACGCCTGGCCGAGCGAGGGGCTGACCCCGGAGATCGCCGCGATCCAGGAGCCGATGGGCAATGCAGTGTTCGCCACGTTCGTTGAGGAAATCACCACGGCCAGCGTGGCAGTCCTGGGCTGTGGTCCGATCGGGCTCATGGCCGTAGCGATCTGCCGATTCGCCGGGGCGGCGCGGGTTTTCGCCACGGACGTCATGCCTCATCGTCGTGAGATGGCTGCCCGGATGGGCGCCGATTGCGTGCTCGACGGCGGGGGCGACGTCGTGGCCGAGATTCGACGCGAGACCGGCGGCACCGGCGTGGACGTGGTTCTCGAGATGAGCGGCGCCGAGTCGGCGATCCATCAGGCCTTCGAGATGACGACCAACGGCGGCCGGGTCTCCCTGCTGGGCCTGCCATCGCGCCCCGTGACGCTCGATCTCAGCGACGCGATCATCTTCCGCGGCGTCCGCGTCTACGGCATCACCGGCCGCGAGCTGTGGCGGACCTGGTACAAGACCGCGGCGCTGCTTCACGAAGGCCTGGACGTCAGCCCGATCATCACCCACAAGCTGCCGCTGACCCGTTACGCCGACGCCTTCGACCTGCTGGCGCAGGGGATCGCCGGCAAGGTCGTACTGCTGCCGGGGGAGAGCTGATCGATGAACACCGAACCGATCGAGTCGGAAGGAGTCGCGCTATGACGGCCAGGGGCACGAATCCGGATCCGCTTGGCTTTTTGGCCGACGAGCTCGAAGAGCTCAAGCGCCAGAACCTCTACCGCCCAATGAGAGTCCTGAGCTCGCCCCAGGCCGCGGAGGTCGTGGTCGATGGGGCGGAACTGATCAGTCTCTCCTCGAACAACTACCTGGGACTCGCCACTCACCCAAAGCTCAAGGAGGCGGCCATCGCCGCGACCCGCGACTTCGGGGCCGGCTCGGGCGCCGTTCGGACGATCGCAGGCAACATGACGATCCACGAACAGCTCGAAACCGAGCTGGCCGAGTTCAAGCACGTAGAGGCGGTCCTGACCTTCCAGTCGGGCTTCACCGCCAACACGGGCGTCATCCCGGTCGTGACCGGCGAGAGCGACCTGATCGTCTCGGACGCGCTCAACCACGCCTCGATCATCGACGGTATGCGGATGAGCAAGGCGCCGCGGGTCATCTTTCCGCACAAGGACATCGCGGCGCTGCGCGGGCTTCTGCGAGAGGCCCGCGAGAAGGGTCGCGCCGACGCGGGCGGGCAGCCATATCGACTCATCCTCGTGGTCACCGATGGGGTCTTCAGCATGGACGGCGACATCGCGCCGCTGCCGGAGATCGTTGCCGCGGCCGAGGACTACGGGGCTGCCGTGATGGTGGACGACGCCCACGCCTCCGGCGTGCTCGGCCGGAACGGCCGCGGGACGGTGGACCGCTTCGATCTCCACGGCCGGGTCCACATCCAGGTCGGGACGCTTTCCAAGGCGATCGGGGTTCTCGGCGGGTACGTGGCTGGAAGTCAGGCCCTGCGAGACATGCTGATCCAACGGGCTCGCCCGTTCCTGTTTTCCACTTCGCATCCGCCGGCCGTCGCGGCGGCCTGCCTGGCCGCGATCCACGTCCTGGAGGAGCAACCCGAGCTGATCGACCGCCTCTGGGCCAACACCGTCTACTTCAAGGGCGGGCTTCGCGGGCTGGGTTTCGACACGGGCGCCTCGGAGACGCCGATCACACCGGTGATGATGCGCGACGCCGCGACGGCGCTTCGCTTCAGCCAGAGACTGTTCGAGGAGGGTATCTTCGCCCAGGCCGTCGTCTTCCCGACCGTCGCGCTTGACAAGGCTCGGATTCGAACGATCGTCACGGCCGAGCATTCGACGGAACAGCTCGACCGATGCCTGGAAGCCTTCGGAAAGGTGGGCCGCGAGCTCGGCCTGATCTCGGCCTAGTGAGCGGTTCGGCGAAGGCTGCGGAGGGCGTTCTGAGTTCTTCCGCGTCCGGCCCCGCGCCCGCCCTGCAGCCGAAGCGCGCCCGAGCGCAGGCGTTCGACGTCCCGCTCGACGCTCATCTTCACACTGAGCTCTCGCCCGATTCGGGCGTCCCGCTCGAGCTCTACTGCGCCCAGGCGGCCGAGCGCGGCGTCCGCGAGATCGCGATCACGGACCATCTCGACTTCATGCCCGGTGCGCCGGCCTACGAGTACGCCGACTACGCGAGCCGGGAACGGATGGTACGCGGCGCAGCCGAACGATGGGCCGGCAGGGTGACGGTCCGGTTCGGCGTCGAGCTTACGTATGAGAGCCGCTTCGAGGACGAGATTCGCGAGCACCTCCGAACGCACTCGTACGACTACTCGATCGGCTCGGTCCATGCGATGTCCGACGGCCCGTACGATAGGAGCCGGGTGGCCTCGTTCGTGGCCGGCAAGACGCTGGCAGAGGCAGTGGCGCCGTACTTCGCCGAAGTCGAGCGGGCCATCCGAAGCGGCTCCTTCGACACGCTCGGCCACCTGGACATGGTCAAGCGCTACCTCATCCGGTGGTTTCCGGCCGCCGACTACGCCGCCATTCCCGAGGTCTACGAACCGCTCCTGGTCGCGCTTGTTGAGAGTGGCACGGCCCTTGAGGTGAATGCGTCGGGGCTGCGCCAGCTGACCGCGGAGACGTATCCCGGGCCGTGGGTCGTGGCTCGGTTCCGCGAGCTGGGCGGGCAGAGGGTCACGCTGGGCTCGGACTCGCATCTGCCCAGCACCTTCGCGTTCGGGCTCGAGCAGGCCTGCGAGATCGTGGCCGCCGCGGGATTCGACCGGTTGACGCTTCAACGGGCCGTCGACCGCGGCGACCTGCTGCTGCCGGAGCGGTTCCGCCGGGCAACCCGATCGAACCGGTAACGCCTGGCCGACAACCGCGTGTTGGCACGGGCCTTACGCTTGGCGCAATGGAGTTGATCGTTCTCGGCGCCGCCCCGGCCTACACCGACCGCCCTGGTTCGGCCGCCTCGTCGTACCTGGTTCGGGCTGGTGGCGCTGCCCTGCTGCTCGATCTCGGGCAGGGCGCATTTCCCAACCTGGCCTCGGCGCTGGAACCCGGCACGCTGACCGTCGTCCTGGTGAGCCACCTCCACCCTGACCATTTCGTCGATCTCGTGCCGCTGCGCCATTACCTCAGGTGGGAGTTGGCGCCGGCGAGGCGCGTTCGCGTCCTGGGCCCCGCCGGCCTCGCAGACCGTCTCGACGCGCTCGACGGCAGCGTCGGCTTTGCGGCGGCAGCGCTCGATGTAGAGGCTCTATCAGGGGGTGTCCATCGCTTTGGGCCGTTCGTCGTGGAGGTTCGGCCCGTCGCTCACACGGAGGAGAGTTACGCCTTCCGCGTAACGGCCGGTTGGGGCGCCGCCGGCCACCCGGCCGTCGAAGGCGTCACCGCTCTCCACGGCGCCGGCCGAGTTAGTGTCGGTCGCGGCGGGGCCGGCCAGGGTGCGGCCGCGGGACTCGTCTACTCGGGCGACTGCGGCCGCGCCAGGGATCTGGAGCCGCTCGTCCGACCCGGCGACACGCTGCTGTCGGAGGCCTCGTTCGGGGCCGGGCCGGTCGTTCCGGGCGCCCAACACCTCACCTCGGCGGACGCGGCTCGAGTTGCATCAGCCGGCGGCGCCGCTCGCCTCCTGCTTACCCACGTCCTCTCGGGCCACTCCCGAGCGGAGACCCTCACCGCGGCTCAGGCCGAGTTCGCAGGCCCAATCCAGCTCGTCACCGAGGGCGACCGCTTCGAGGTCTGAGAGCGCCGGGTGGCCGGGCTCAGCCGTGGATGCGGGCCCGGCATTGCCGGCAGGCCGCGCGCAGGTTCCGCTCTAACCCGCCCTGCGATCGGCGAGGCGTTTCCCGGCCACCCCGAGTCTGGCCAGACCACGCGCTCCAGCCATGGGATCGACGCCCAGCCGCGCTCCGCCTGAAATCCCCTCTCCTCGAGCCCGCGTCGTCTCCCGCCGGCCCGGCGGGAGGGTCGTCAGCCTACGAACCAGGAGTAGGTCAGAAACAACGCCCCCAGACAACAGGCCCAGACGATCTGTCCCGAGCGCATCCGGCGGGCGTAATACGAACCGGCGATGCCCAGCCAAAGAACCCCGGAGGCGACCGACCAGATCACTTTTGGCCAACCAGCTCGCCAGCCGACGATGGTGACGACGAGGCTTACGGCCATGACGAGCAAAGACATGGCGCCGACGATTCTCCGATCAGGATCCCCGAAGAGATTCACAGATTCTCCATGCGTGCGCCCATTTCCGTACGCAGACCCCGTCTGCCTTGCAATCGCAGTATCACACGTAGTCGAGTCGGCCACCCGGCGACAGGCCCCCTGACACTTCTCCTCGACACGTTCAAGATTGAGGATAAGAACGCAAGCGGGACCGGCATCGACTCCAAGGAGAAACCACCATGGCTGAAAGCGGCACGACAACTCGACCGGCAGGAGCCGCCCCGGCCAAAGGGCCGCTATCGGCCGATGAGCTCCACCTCATCGATGCCTACTGGCGGGCCGCCAACTACCTGAGCGTCGGCCAGATCTACCTGCTCGACAACCCGCTTCTGCGTCGCCCCCTCGAGGCCGGCGATGTCAAGCCGCGGCTGCTCGGCCACTGGGGCACTACACCGGGCCTGAACCTGATCTACGCCCACATGAACCGGCAGATCAAAGCCCGCGACCTGAACGCGATCTACATCATCGGCCCCGGGCACGGCGGCCCCGGCCTGGTCGCCAACACCTATCTCGAGGGCGCCTACACGGACTTCTACCCGAGCATCACTCGGGACGAGGACGGCATCCGCAAACTCTTCCGCCAGTTCTCGTTCCCGGGCGGCATCCCCAGCCACGTCGCCCCCGAGACCCCCGGTTCCATCCATGAGGGTGGGGAGCTCGGCTATTCGCTCTCTCACGCCTACGGTGCCGCGTTCGACAACCCCGATCTGCTCGTCTGCTGCATCGTCGGGGACGGCGAGGCGGAAACCGGCCCGCTCGCGACCGGCTGGCACTCCAACAAGTTCCTCGACCCGGTGGGCGACGGCGCGGTCCTGCCGATCCTGCACCTCAACGGCTACAAGATCGCCAACCCTACCGTTCTGGCCCGCATCCCCGAGGGGGAGCTGCGCGACCTGATGATCGGCTACGGCTACAAGCCGTACTTCGTCACGGGCGACGACCCGGCAATCGTTCATCAGCAGCTGGCCGCGACCCTGGACACGGTCCTCGACGAGATCCGCGAGATCCAGTCGACCGCTCGCTCAGCCAAGACGGCCGGCCGTCCGCAGTGGCCGATGATCGTCCTTCGGACGCCCAAGGGCTGGACCTGTCCGAAGTTCGTCGATGGCAAGCAGGTCGAGGGCACGTGGCGGTCCCATCAGGTCCCGATCGACAAAGTCCGGACGAACGCCGGCCACAGGGCGCTGCTCGAGACATGGATGCGCAGCTACAAGCCCGAGGAACTGTTCGACGAGAAGGGCTCGTTCCGGCCCGAGCTGGCGGCCCTGGCCCCGCATGGCACACATCGAATGGGCGCGAACCCGCACGCCAACGGCGGTCTGCTGTTGCGCGAGCTGATCATGCCCGACTTCCGAGATTACGCCGTCGACGTGCCGGCGCCGGGCGGCTCAACCGCCGAGGCAACCGGGGTCGCAGCCACGTTCATCCGGGACATCATGGCCCGCAACCCTGACAACTTCCGGATGTTCGGACCCGACGAGACGGCCTCGAACCGCTTCCAGTCGCTATTCGAGGTGACCGATCGGGCGTGGGATGCCGAAACCATTCCGGGCGACGATCATCTCTCGCCCGACGGCCGGGTCATGGAGGTTCTTTCGGAGCACCAGTGCGAAGGCTGGCTGGAGGGCTACCTCCTCACCGGCCGGCATGGAATGTTCAACTGCTACGAAGCCTTCATCCACATCATCGACTCGATGTTCAACCAGCACGCAAAGTGGCTCAAGGTGACCCGCGACATTCCGTGGCGCCGCCCGATCGCCTCGCTCAACTACGTGCTCAGCTCGCTGGTCTGGCGCCAGGACCACAACGGCTTCACCCACCAGGACCCGGGCTTCATCGACCACGTCGTCAACAAGAAGGCCGAGATCATCCGGGTCTACCTGCCGCCGGACGCGAACACGATGCTCTCGGTCACGGATCACTGCCTGCGCAGCCGCAACTACGTCAACGTCATCGTTGCCGGCAAGCAGCCGGCCCCCAACTGGCTGACGATGGAACAGGCGATCCTGCACTGCACCCGCGGCATAGGCATCTGGGACTGGGCCAGCAACGACCAGGGCGGCGAGCCCGACGTCGTCATGGCCTGCTGCGGCGACATCCCGACGCTCGAAACACTCGCGGCCGTAGATCTCATGCGCGAGTACCTCCCGGACGTCAAGGTTCGAGTCGTCAACGTCGTGGACCTAATGCGGCTCGAGCCGGAGACCGAACATCCGCACGGCATGACCGACAAGGAGTTCGACTCGCTCTTCACCACCGACAAGCCGATCGTGTTCGCCTATCACGGCTACCCGTGGCTGATCCACCGCCTGGCCTACCGGCGCCACGGGCACGACAACATGCATGTTCGCGGCTACAAGGAAGAGGGCACCACCACCACCCCGTTCGACATGGTCATGCTCAACGACCTTGACCGCTTCCACCTCGTGATCGACGCCATCGACCGGATCCCCGGGCTCGGCGCGAAGGCCGGCCACGTTCGCCAGCTCATGGAGGACAAGCGCACCGAAGCCCGCGCCTACACCCGCGCCGAAGGCGAGGACGCGCCGGAGATCCGCGACTGGGGCTGGCCGGCCTGAGTTCGCCGCCTGGAGGGCCCCGGTCCGGCCCTCACCCTGACGCCGCTGGCCAACGGGCGGGCACGGCGAGCCCCACGTTCTCGCCCTCCCCGACCCACTGCAACGTGACTGCGTCCGCCTCGCTACCATTCGGTCATGACCCCTGACGCCATGCCCGGCCTGAGATCCCAGGTCCGAGAAGCCATCGAGACCGCCTGGGCACGCGCCCGGACCGAATTGGCGCCGGCCTCGGCCGGTGGCGCGCCTACCGGTCCACAGGACGCGCCCGTCGCTGTCGAACGACCAGCCGACCCGGCCTTCGGCGACTTCGCCAGCAACATTGCCCTCAAGCTGGCAAAGCCGTACCGCCGCCCACCCCTCGAGATCGCCCGGGCCATCGCCGCCCATGTGGCCACGACGGCCACGGACCCGAACTCCCCGATAGCCTCGGTCGAGGTGGCGCCGCCCGGGTTTCTCAACGTTCGCCTGTCCGACGGCGCCCTGGCCGCGACGACGACGCACATCCTTGGCAACGGCGCGACGTGGGGCCACGTCGCGGCCGACCATCCGGAGCACATTAACGTCGAGTTCGTCTCGGCCAACCCCACCGGGCCGCTCCACATCGGCAACGCCCGCGGCGCCTTTACCGGCGACCTGCTGTGCCGAGTCCTCGCCGCCGCCGGCCACCGGGTCGAGCGCGAGTACTACTTCAACGACTTCGGCAGCCAGGTGAAGAACCTCGGCGCCTCTGTCGTGGCCATCCGCGAGGGCAGCGAGGTCCCGGAGGACGGCTACCGCGGCGACTACGTCTACGACATGGCAAGGGACGTCCCGGCGGAGGTTCTGGCCGAGGCCAAGAAGTCGGGCGAAGACCCCGCCTGGGCGATCGGCCGGTGGGCATCGGAGCAGGTTCGCGCCGGTATCGAAGCCAGCCTCGATCACCTCGGCTGCCACTTCGACGTTTGGCGCTCGGAGAGCACGCTCCACAACGACGGCTGGGTGGCGCAGGCGGTCGAACGACTCCGCGCCGCCGGCGACGTTTACGAGGAGGACGGCGCGGTCGTCTTCCGATCGACCACGTACGGCGACGACAAGGATCGGGTCATCCTGCGCTCGACCGGCGACGCCGCTCCCACCTACTTTGCGGCCGACATCGGCTACCTCGTCGAGAAGTTCAGCCGCGGCTACGAGCGCATCGTCTTCATCTGGGGCGAGGACCACCACGGCTACGTCGCCAGGGTCAAGGCCGCGGCTCAGTCGCTCGGCTTCGACCGCGAGCACGTCCAGATGATCCTCACGGCCTGGGTCCGGTTCGTTCGGGACGGCAAGGAAGTTCCGATGTCGAAGCGGACGGGCGAGTTCATCACCCTCGACGAGTTGCTCGACGAAATCGGCGTGGATGCGGCTCGGTGGTTCTTCGCCTCACGCGCCGCGTCGAGCGGAATCGATTTCGACATCGAACTGGCGAAGAAGCAGTCGAGTGAGAACCCCGTCTACTACGTCCAGTACGCCCACGCGCGAATCGCCTCGATCCTGCGCAAGGCGGCCGAGTCGGGGATGCCTCCGCCCGCCGCCGGCGACGCGCAGCTTTCGGGACTGCTCGCCGCCGTCCTGCCCGGCGTCCCCGAAGCGCAACTTGCCCGCCAGATCGTCCGGCTGCCCGAAGTCGTGGAGGATGCGGCCGCGAGCGAGGAGACGCACGGCATCACGGCCTACGCCACGGAGCTGGCCACGGCGTTCCACGCTTTCTATCGCGACGCCCGCGTTATCGACGAGGCAGAACCCGATCGATCGGCCGGGCGGCTGGCCCTGGTCGCGGCTGCGAAGACGACGCTGGCCAACGCCCTGGGCCTCCTGGGCATCTCAGCCCCGGAGTCGATGTAACACGGAGCCGGCGAAGTCCGGGCGGCACGAGTCGGCCACCGCAGCCGGCCCGCTAGCCCATCGAGTCGCAGGCGATGAACTTCGGCACGAGTAGCTCGCTCGAGGCGATGGCCACGTCGATGTGGGTCGAGTCGCCGCAGACCTGGAACTGGCCCCCCACGCGGGTCAAGGCCTGAGTCGCCGCGGCGGAGAAGGCAGCCGCGCCGGCCGCCGACCTCCATTCCGTCCGTAGCAGCACCGCCCAGCTGCCGTCCGGCCCCTCGTACAACCCGACCCGATCGCCGCCCCAGGCGGAGGTGGCCGCTGCCGCCGCCGACGTAGCCGCGTCCGTCGGATTGTCTCCTTCCAGCCAGACGCGGAGCTGCAGCTCACCCAGCGTGTCCTGCATGGTCAGCTTCCAGCCGCTCCCCAACGAGGCGGGCACGGCCGGGATCGAGACCGCGACGGGCTTCACTCCGGCCGCATACAACTGCGGATGGAGGATCTGCGAGGTCGAGTCGGGCGGGTCGGAGTAAAGCTTGTCGACAGCTGCCCAACCGCCGCTGTTGTATATGCCCTGGACGAAACTGAGGCCATCCTGGTACGGAAACATGAGCGTCTGGCGGAGAATCGCCGGCGCCGTCGCAAGCTGGTCGGCCTGAGGCCCGCTCAGCGACTCGCCAGCTATGGCCAGCAGCTCGCCCAGCGACAGGTACTTCTCCGCCCACAGCGTCATGGTCAGCGTGGCGTCACCTTCCGGCAGGGCGGTCCTGGCCAGGTCGCGGTCGCCCTGGTCGGGAGTATCGGTGGCCAGCTTCTCGAGCCCGAAGTTCTGATCCTGGAGTGCGTGGGTGTACTCGTGCGAGAACGTCAGCTTCTCGGTCGGACCAACACCGCCCGAGTCCGACAGCACGTAGAGACCCTTGGAGACGGGATCGTAGAAGCCGACCACCTGGCCGGCCTGGAGGTCGAGCTCCATCTGCTCCAGCGACGATCCGGCCGGCAGGAGCCCCATGTGAATGAAGAGCCGACTTTCATCGGCCATCGTAACGTGGTTTGTCTGCGCAGCGTCGGCCTGCGTCAGCCAGTCGCGGATGCCATTCGAGTCGAGGAGGACCGGCGTCACCATCTTCTGAGCGTGCAACTCCCGGATGACTTCTACCTGGCTCTCGATCGTTGCGTAGATCGCTTGATCCGACGCATTGGGCGAACCAACCGCAGAGGTTGGTGATGCCGATGCCGAAGGCGAGGCCGGCGCCGAGGGCAGCGTCGCCGGGGCGGCCGAACTGACGGCTGATCCGCAAGCGGATGCCACGATGGCCAGGCCAAGCAGCAGACCGAATCGCGGTCGGCTCGGGAGGTGCGATTTCATGCGAGGATTCTGCCAGGCAAACGGAGTCGACGGGTCCTGAACCGCGGCCCGCAGGTGTCGCAGCAGCCTCGTCGATGGAAGCGAAGTTATCCAGTGGAGGTACCGGATCACTTTGTTATGGTTTCTTAACGATCTGCGGGTCCCGCATTCATGCAACCCGAGTAATCTTCTCTCAGGAACACTGGACAAGCCTCCTGAACGTTCCATCCTCCCTCCCTCCGACCGGAGGTGCCGATTGGGCAGGCGCCTCCGGTCCTCCTTTTCCGGGCGAGTTCATCGACGGGAGCTCAGACACCGAAGGTTTCGGCTTCGCGTCGCGGCGCTGGACCGCGCCGACCGATGAGCGGCCGGGCAGGGACCTGTGCAAGAATCCGCGCATGGAACTTACCTGGTACGGGCGGACGTGCGTCCGCATGCGCGGCAAAGACGCGGTCGTCGTAGCCGACGCCTATCAATCTGTTGTTGGGCCGACGGGTCGCGGGATCATCGGCGACATCGTCACCTACAGCCACCCCGATGATTCGCCCCTGCCCAAGGCCAAGGGCCGAATCTCGCGCGACGGCTCCACGATGCTACCCGGCAGCCTGGAAGACGCCTTCTGCCTCGATGGGCCGGGTGAGTACGAGATCAAGGACGTTCTGATCACCGGCGTCAGGACCTTCCGTGACGAGCATCGGGGCAAAGAACGCGGCCGCAACGTCGCCTTCATCGTCGAGCTCGACGGGGTCCACGTCATTCATCTCGGCGAGATCGGGCACCTTCTCACCGAAGACAAGCTCACCGATATCGGTCCCGTGGACGTGGTCTGCATCTGCGTCGGGGGTGCGCTCCCCGCCAACAAGGCAGCCGAGCTGGTCGCCCAGCTGGACGCCAAGGTGGTCGTGCCAATGCCACTCTGCGATGACGCGGACGCTGCCGAAGCGTTGGCCAAGTTCTTCCACGAGATGGGCGTTTCGGCGCCGCCGGCTCCGCAGTCCAAGCTATCGCTGATGCCGTCGTCGCTCCCAGCCGAAGTCGCCACGGTAGTCCTGGAGCCACGCGGCAGGATCTGACCACGCCTCAGGCCGACCGACGGCGGCCGATCCGTGAAGGGAACTAAAGGATTCGCTCGAAGACCGTTCGTCCACGCTTGACAACCGCGCGGACGCGATTGGAGCCGAGCCAGTAGGGGATTTGCACCAGATTCGGAACGTCCCAGATGACCAGGTCGGCCTGCTTACCGGGCTCGATCGAACCCAGCTCCGCGCCCAGGCCGATCGAATGGGCGGCGTTGATCGTGACTGCAGTGAGCGCCTCTCCTGGCGTCAGGCCCATCTCCAGGCAGGCGATCGACATGATCAGAGGCAAGCTGACCGTGGGGCTCGTGCCCGGGTTTAGATCCGTCGCCAGGGCAACCGGGACGCCCGCGTCGATGAAGCGCCGGGCGGGCGCGAAGTGGTGCTTGCCGAGGAACCAGCTAGTGGCCGGCAGCAGCGTGGCCACGACCGGCTGGCCGATTTCGGCGCAGCAGGCCAGGGCAGCGACACCAGCCGGAGACGGGGCCGTCAGGTGATCGGCGGAGACGCAACCTAGCTCGGCCGCAAGCTCGGCCCCGCCAGACGGCATTAGCTCGTCGGCGTGAACGCGGAGGCGAAGCCCGTAGCCGTTCGCGGCATTGAAGATGCGGACGGTCTGGGCCGCGTCGAAGACGCCCTTCTCACAGAAGACATCGCAGAAGCGGGCAATTCCCTGACTGGCAACGGCCGGCAGCTGCTCGCCGATGACTTGAGCGACGTATGCCTCGGTCCCCTCGCTCTGGCCGCGGAACTCGGCCGGGACCGCATGGGCGCCCAGGTACGTGGGCACCAGCTGTACCGGACCCTCGCGATCGAGCCGACCGATCACCTCCAGGATGCGCACCTCGGTCGCCACGTTCAACCCGTAACCCGACTTGGCCTCGGCCGTGGTGGTGCCGTTCGCGAGCATCTCGGACAGGCGCCGGCGCGCCCCGGCGAGGAGGTCCGCATCCGAGGCTGCGCGCGTGGCAGCTACCGTGGAGAGGATTCCGCCGCCCGCGTGGAGAGTCTCCAGGTATCCGGCACCGTGAAAACGCGTCTGCCATTCCGACTCGCGCGTTCCAGCAAACACAAGGTGGGTGTGAGCGTCGATCAGCCCGGGCGTGACCAGACCACCGGCCGCGTCGAGGCGGGCGAAGTCGTCGAGCGAATGGCCGGCGGCGGCTACCCGTCGGAGTACCTCGCCGAGCGGCCCCGCGGCAATCAAAAGGTCGCCCCAGCAGGCCACGGCAAGGCGGCCGCCGCCGATCTCGGCCGCATCGGCCTGCGCGGCGCCGCGTCTGAGCCCCCCGAAGAGTGTCGCGATCGACGCGGCGCCCTCGATCAGCAGGCCGGGCCGGGCGGTCACACTACGCGCGGCGTCACCCAGTGCGCCACGGCCGGCACCACTCTCCGCCGAGACGCCACTCCCCGTGGAGGCACCACGCCCGGCGCCACTGCCGATGCCACTCATTGGGTCGCTCTTCCCTTCAACCCTTCTGCGCCGCCTCGAGCCGCAACTCCAGGGCCTGCAGCGGCGAAAAGTCGCGCAACTTCAAGAACGCCGCCGCTCCCGCGAGCCGCTCCGTCTGCGGGAGATGGCCCGACAGGCCCGCGTGGTCGGCCACATCCAGCAGCGCCCCGAGCGGCGCCAGCCCGATCAGCTCTGACTCGGCCAGATGGACGCCGTCCTCGGCCGCCTCCGCCCGAACTGATTCCCAGGCGAGCCATATCGGAGTCGTCCGGTAGTCGAGGAGATTCATGGAAACCTGCGCGCAATCCAGTTCTTCTATCCAGAACCCGTTGGCCTGGACGCGTGGCAGTCCGCCCCCCGACTCTCGAATCCGGCGCGCGATCCCCTTTGCGAGATCCAGGTCTCGACTTTCGAGGTTGATGTTGTAGGCGATCAGGAACGGTCGTGCGCCGACTGCCATGGCCCCAGCCGTGGCGTGAAGCCTGGCCGGACCGAAATCCGGTTCGCGACCGGGCTCGGAGATCTGGGTCTTGAGGCCCTCGTACTGGCCGCGCCGAACGTCCGCCAGACGCTGCCGCAACGGCGAAGTGGCTGCCTCGCCGTAGAGGTAGACGGGAATGCCGAAGCGATCGGCCACCAGCGAACCGAAGGCTCGGCCCAGCTCGATGCAGTCGGCCATGGTCGCGCCGGCGAGCGGCACGAAGGGGACCACATCCACGGCACCGATGCGTGGGTGCTCGCCGGACTGCTTTTCCATGTCGATCTCTGCGATCGCGACGGCGACGGTCCGCTCGAGAGCCTCGAGGATCGCGGCCGGCTCGCCGGCAAGTGTCAGGACGCTGCGATTGTGGCTGGCGTCGCTCGTCCGATCGAGGAGAAAGGCCCCCGGAACGCCCTCCACGGCCGCGGCCAGTTTGTCGACGACCTCGATGCGACGGCCCTCGCTGTAGTTCGGCACCGATTCGACCAGCTTCGCCACGAAACCTCCGTGTCATCGGCTGACGACCCTCGTTGGAGCTTTACCGAGACTTGCCAACCCGCCCGGTCGTACTGGGCGCTGGTACCAACGGTAAATAGCCGCCCGGCATGCCCATGCATATCGTGGCACAGGCGCGATGCGACGGGTCGCGTAAGGCCCGGATAAGGCCGGGTCGATAGCATGCCGCGCCATGGAAGAAGACGCATGACAGGCATCGCGAGGCCGCCCCTCCGGCGGCAGCAAGACTTCGTGAAGATCTGGTCGGCCGCGACCGTTTCGATCCTCGGCAGCCAGGTCACGACCATCGCTATTCCGTTCATCGCCCTGACGATGCTCGGCGCGAGCGTCTTTCAGGTCTCGCTGCTGGTCGCGGTCGAGATGCTGCCGTTCCTGCTATTCACGCTGCCGGCGGGAGCTTGGTTGGACCGCGTTCGCCGCCGACCCGTGTTGATCGCCGCCGATATCGGCCGTGGCTGCGTCCTGTTGTCGATCCCCGTCGCCTACGTCATGGGCGCCCTGACCATCTGGCAGCTCTACGCCGTCGCGTTCGCCACAGGTACCCTGACCGCCTTCTTCGACGTTGCCGACCAGTCGTATCTTCCGTCCATCCTAGACCGCGACGATCTCGTGGACGGTAACGCCGACCTCCAGATCAGCTACTCGGTGGCACAGATCGGCGGCCCCACCCTGGGCGGCAACCTGATCGCGATCGTGGCCGCGCCCTTCGCCATCGTCGTCGATGCGCTGAGCTTCTTCGTTTCCGGTGCATTCATCAGCGCCATCCGCCGGCCCGAGGACAAGCCCGAGCGTCGACTCGACGATACGGGCCGTCCCATGTCAATGCGAACGGAGGTCGCGGAGGGCTTGCGGTACGTTCTCGGCAATCGCTACCTGCGACCGATCGCTGCCTGCACGGGCACTTCGAACCTGTGCGCCGCCGCCTTGTTCGGGGTCTTCCCGGTCCTGATCTGGCATGACCTGAAGCTACCGCCGGCCTTCTACGGCACGGTGATGGGCGCGGCCAGCGTCGGCTTCCTTGCAGGTGCGGCGCTTTCGAGCCGACTCCCGAACACCATAGGCCTGGGGCGGACGATCGTCGTGTCTGCAGCTCTTGGATCCCCGGCATTTCTCCTGATGACGCTGACGCCGGCCAACCTGGACCTCGCAGCGGTGACACTGTTCGCCGGCTGGTTCCTGGCCGGCATGAGCCAGGTCGTTTACAACGTGGCCCAGATAAGCCTTCGCCAGGCTATTACGCCTCCGGAGATGCAGAGCCGGATGAACGCGACGATGCGTTTCATCGTTTGGGGAACCATCCCGATTGGGTCGGTCGCGGGCGGGATTCTTGCGACGGCAGTGCCCGTCCGGGCCGCCCTGATCCTGGCGGCCGTCGCGTCGTTCGCGTCCGTGGTGCCCGTCCTTGCCTCGCCGCTGCGGTCGCTCCGCGACATCCCGGTGGCATTCGCCACGGTCGGTGGCGGACGCTTGCCAGCGCCGTTTGCCGCGGCTGGGGGCGCTGCAACGTGCGGTTCCGAGGCGGGCGTCGCGCCGGCCGGGATGCTCCCGAACGAAGCCGCGCTTCCCGAAGTCGAGACGCCCGGCCTTCGACCGGAGCCGACCAGGGCCTGACGGGACGCGGCCCGGCGAGCGCAGGGCCCCGCATCGGGTCCGGCGGAGATCTACTTGTCTTCCGCTCGCTCGCCGTCGAGCATTGGGACGCGGATTCCGCGCTCCCGAGCGACCTCAATTGCCCGGTCGTAGCCGGCGTCGGCGTGACGGATAACTCCCATGCCCGGATCCGTCGTCAGTACCCGCTCCAACTTTTGCGCAGCCAGGTCGGATCCGTCGGCAACCACGACCATTCCCGCGTGTTGGGAGTACCCGATGCCAGTCCCGCCACCGTGGTGGATGCTGACCCAGCTGGCGCCCGACGCCGTGTTCACCAAGGCGTTGAGCAGGGGCCAATCTGCGATCGCGTCCGATCCGTCCCGCATCGATTCGGTCTCGCGGTTCGGCGAGGCGACCGAGCCGGCGTCGAGGTGGTCCCGACCGATCACAATCGGAGCGCTAACCCGCCCGGTACGCACCAGCTCGTTGAAGGCCAGACCGGCCTTCGACCGCTCGCCGTAGCCGAGCCAGCAGATCCGCGCCGGCAGCCCCTGGAAGGGCACGCGCGCCTCGGCCATCTCGATCCATCGCCGAAGCGATTCGTTCTCCGGGAAGAGATCCAGGATGGCCCTGTCCGTGGCCGCGATGTCTGCCGGATCGCCTGAGAGGGCCGCCCATCGGAACGGTCCCTTGCCCTCGCAAAAGAGCGGCCGGATGAAGGCTGGGACGAAGCCCGGGAAGTCGAACGCGTTGGCCACTCCGGCGGTCTGAGCCTGGGCTCGGATGTTGTTGCCGTAGTCGAAGGTCACCGACCCGGCCGACTGGAGGGCGAGCATAGCCCGGACGTGGTCGGCCATCGATGTCATGGAGCGACGGACGTACTCGTCGGGGTGGCTTCGGCGCAGTTCGGCCGCCTCGGCCACGGAGACGCCTGTCGGCACGTATCCGTTCAGCGCGTCATGGGCGGACGTCTGGTCGGTGACGGCGTCGAACCGCTCGCCGCGCCGGACCAGCTCGGGTTCGATCTCGGCCGCGTTGCCGACCAGGGCGATCGACTCCGGGCGCCCCTCGGCTGCCGCCGACCGCGCCCAGCTGAGCGCCTCGTCCAGCGAATAGGTCAGGCGGTCAACATAGCCGATGTCCCGGCGCCGCTTCGCTCGGGCGTCGTCGACCTCTACGACCAGCGCCACGCCCTCGTTCATCGCCACGGCCAATGGCTGGGCACCGCCCATGCCGCCTAAACCGGCGGTCAGCGTCACACGGCCGCTCAGGCTCCCGCCGAAATACTGTCGGGCCAGCTCAGCGAACGTCTCGTACGTGCCCTGCAGAATCCCCTGTGTACCGATGTAGATCCACGAGCCAGCCGTCATCTGGCCGTACATAGTCAGCCCGGCGCGCTCGAGCTCACGGAACGTGTCCCAATTGGCCCATTTGCCGACCAGGTTCGAGTTGGCGATCAGGACTCGCGGCGCCCACTCGTTAGTTCGGAATACACCGACCGGCTTCCCAGACTGAACCAGGAGCGTCTCGTCGTTTTCCAAACGTCGCAGCTCGCGGACGATGGCATCGAATGCGTCCCAGCTGCGCGCGGCCCGGCCGGTGCCGCCGTACACGACGAGATCGTCCGGGCGCTCGGCGACCTCGGGATCGAGGTTGTTCATCAGCATTCGCAGGGCGGCTTCCTGGGCCCACCCCTTGCAGCTGCGCTGCGGCCCGCGAGGGGCGCGGACGGGGCGGGGTCCAGCGTGCCGCGTAGAGCTGGTTTCGATCGCCATCGGGGTCCTCCGAATGGACAGCCCGGGCACGGCCCGAGCGCTGGACGTCAGTGTGCTCCCGCCGGCGCGGATCGTCACGCGCCGGCGGGAGGTCGGGCCCTGCAGAAGCCCTCATGCCGAATTGGAACGTGCTGGCCAAAGGCGGGGCCGTAGCGGTCGAGAACCGCTGATCTAGTAGAGCGCCCCGATCAGCTGGCGGCCCAGGTCGCGTGGGCCGTAACCGAACATCGACAGGACCACGCCGCCCCCGAGAGAAAGCGTATAGACGGTCGGACCGCCGCCGCACGTCGCCACGTCGACGAGCCAATCGTTGATCGTCGACTGGGTCGCGCTGGAGACGCCGTCGGCTTGCGAGCACGCGCCGGTCGCGTACTGATCGACCCAGGCCGAATAGACGTCAGGTGTTTGGTTGTCCGGCTGGAAGTGGCCGATGGCCAGATTGAGCCAGTCGGCGTCGCCAACTTCACCGATCGACGCCGCGGCGTAGCCATCGAACGTCTTGGCGAGGTCGGCGTTGTCGAGTGCCACGGACTCGCTCTCGGCATCCTCAAGGAGCGGCTCGGCGTCGACCGACCGCGGCAGCTTACCGAGCAGGCTCGGGTCGATGTGCAGGCCGTATTGGCCGGTCGTGCCGCTGGGCCACGGCGTGGCGCCGATCGGGAGGGACGTGTATTGCGGCTCCGGCGTGGGACCGGGTTGAGCGCAGGCAGTGACCGCGACGGCGGCGATGACCAGGGCGCCGACAAGGGCAAGCGTCGCGCGGCCAAAGCCGGCCGCACGGCCAGAGCCGGTGGCGTGACGTGATCGCCCGGACCGCATGGCGTGGCCCAGCCGGCGCATCTCAAAGCTCACGGCGCATGACCGGGTAGCGCTCGTCGTCCACGGCCAGCTGGAAACCGGCCCGGATCCAGAACTCGGGCCGGGCGGCCGGCGTTGCATGTTCCGCGGCCCTAACCTCCGGGTACGCCTCGACTGCGGCGAATCCACGTCCGGCCAGGTCGCCACAGACTTCCCCGACAAGCCGCAGCGCGTAGCCGCTCCGGCGGGCCGTGGCCGTGGTGGCGATGCAGGTGATGACCGCCGGCAGCGGCGCGTCCGGCAGCTGCGGGTATAGCGCCCTCAACCGCAGGGCCCGTGGGTAAGCGGAAAGCGGCCCGAACTGGCAGTAGCCGGCGGCCTCTCCGTCGAGAAGCAGCAGTTTGGCGTAGCTGCCGAAGATGCCCAGGCCACGGCCGAGGAGCTGCAGCTTGCGCGGAGCCTCGGCGGCGATCGTGGGGCGGACCGCGCGCTGAGGTGCAAACGGATTGTCGGCGGGGATGCTCGTCCGGTCATCGAGGAACAGGTTGTGGGCCGGCTCGCCGAACGCGGGCGCGAACGGGTTCGGGGCGGCCTTCGAGGCGGGCAGGAACGGGTTCGGCTCTGCCCTGGGCGCCGGCGCAAACGGGTTGGTCGAGGCAGCGCCGGTCGGGATTTCGAGCGCGCCTGGGGCCGAACCAGTCCCGGCAGCCAAACCGGTTCGGGGCGCGGGAAGCCAGCTCGGCCGACGGGCCTTCGAGCCCCGATCGGCGTCCTCCCAGTAGTCGCAGGTTCGGTGGTCGAACGACGGGTCAGCGCACGGCGGGACCAGCCCGAAGCGAGCTTCGTCGGTGACGTCCATGATCTCGAGACGTGCCATGGCGGATCCAACTGTAGAACAACGAGCGCAGTTGTCGCCGAACGGGCTGGCTACCTTATCGCCGCGACGCCCAGGCGATGCTCAGCCCCCCGACGGTCGAGACGAGGACGAAGATCAGGGCTCCGGTGATCGCGGCCGGCACGCTTGCCCGAACCGCAAGCCAGGCCACGAACAACGCAAGGATCGGACCCGCAAACAGCTCCCACCGATCCCCGACGAGAAAGTCGTACCAGAAACCGAAGAAGCCCCGCACGTAGCGCATCTCAGGGCTCTCGGCCTGCCGCAGACACGCGCATCCGACCGGTGCTGAACCGGGTTCTGACGAGGTAGGCACTTAGAAGCGCCAGGAGCAGGTAGCCCGCGAGCAGAGCCAGGATTGCGGCGTCTCCGGCTGGCCAGTCGATCCCTATGCCCTCGCCCGCCCAGAAGGTCCCGAAGCCCGTCAGCATCACGCCCACGGCGAACTTGAGCCCGTTCTCCGGCACCGCCGCGAGAGGCCGGTGGACGAGAAACGCGATCCCGAGCACCAGCGCGCCCGCTGCGGCTGCACCCGCGGCTGCAGGTCCCAGCATCCCGGCCGAGGCACCGAACGTGACCACGATGAATGCCACCTCCAGCCCCTCTAGCAGCACACCCTTGGTCGCCACGGTGAAGCTGATCCAGTCCATGCCGGTCGCCGGAACCGGCGGCTCGGCTCGGAGCGCCGCGATCTCGCGCTCGTAGATAGCCGTCTCGTCGTGTTTGGCCCTGGCCCCGCCTGCTCGGAGCACGGCCTTCGTCAGCCACTGAAGGCCGTAGATGAGCAGAAACCCGCCCACGACAAGGCGCACGACGCCGATCGGCACGAACAGGACGATCGCCGTGCCGAAGATGCCCACCAGCAGCGCCAGGGCCACGAGGGCAGTGAGCACGCCGATCAAGGTCGATCGCCACTGACGCGTCACGCCTACCGCGAGGACGATCGTGACCGCTTCGACGAACTCGACCGACGACGCGAGAAAGCTCGAGACAATCGTGACGAAAGTGATCGAGGACATACCTCGGCAATGCTAGCGGAGGCGGGATGCGCGGGCCGGGACGCCGTTCCCCCACGTGCGACCTAAGGCCGTCGCGATGTGGAAAACGTTAACGTGGCTGCGTAGTGCCCGGCCGACGAGGCTTCAGCTGGAGACTTGGTCCCGCCGACAAGAGACGCAGCGGCCGCGGGGAGGCCGCCTTTCGATCAAGAGGTGATGTATGCGGCCACTCGACCTCCGCATCGAAGCCGCGCTCGGAACCTACGACGAAGATTGTCGATGGGATCTGATCGGGGGCGTCCTGACGGAGTGCCCCGACGACGTCCTGGAGACGGGGACCGGTCTGCTGCGGGGCGAGTTGGAGCGCGAGCGAACCCTCGGTGCGGACATCCTGGGCCGGCTGGTCGGCGTCGAGCCGAATAGCCGACCTGTTGTTCTTGAGGCTCTACTGGCCGCCCTGGTGGTCGAGAAGATCGCTGCCCCGCTCGCGTCGATCGTAGCTGCGCTCGGTCACATCGGCGATCCGGGCACTCTGCCCCGCTTGTTGCCGCTGGACGAACATCACAGCGCGGAAGTTCGGCTCGCCGTAGCCTTCGCCGTTGCCACGATCAGCCCACAGCCCCTCGCGCCGGAGGCGCGCACCGCTCTCATCCGCCTCTCTCGAGACACCGACCCGGAGGTCCGCGACTGGGCCACGTTCGGCCTCGGCACGCTGTCCGACGTCGACGGCCCGGACGTCCGTGCCGCCCTGCTGGCCCGGGCCGAGGACGCGCACCACGAGGCCAGGGCTGAGGCTCTCTTCGGGTTGGCGGTCCGTCGCGATCCTCGCGCCGTGCCGCACTTGATCCGAGCACTACAGTCACCGCTCGTCGGCGGACTCGAGGTCGACGCTGCTGCCGCCGCTGCCGATCCGCGTCTGCTGCCGGCGCTGCGGTCGCTTCAACATGCTGGCCTCGCGGACGAGGTCCGCCTCCGTCGAGCCATCGACCGCTGCTCCGGAAGGGATCGGCCCGCCCTCGTTTCATGACGACGGGGCGCCTCTTCGTCCGATCTAGCCGCGCCAGCCAGCCCCGCCGCGCCGGGCTGGCCGACCGGATCGACGAGTGCGCCTCCCCGCATAGCCCGATTGCCGATTTGAGGTCGCTGCCCTGAGGCAAAGGCGGTCAATCTGACCATCGCACGGGAGAGCCTTGCTCGTGTGCTCGCCGCGCACCGCTGACTCCACGAACCACACGCCGCTCCGATCGCTCGGGTATCCTGCCCAAGACCTGCGGCCCTTGTGACCGACCGCGGCGTCCGTCCGCCCCACAAGCGAGGCCCGCTTGCTCGGCTTCATAGACACTGCCGTCATTCCGTTTCTTCAGCATCTTTACGCCGCGGTTGGCTACCTGGGCGTCTTCTTCGCCATGGTCATCGAGTCGACCTTGCTGCCGATCCCGTCAGAGCTGATCCTGCCCCTGGCCGGCTTCATGGTCAGCGACAAGAGCCAGATCGAGCCGCTTACTCACGTCCCCTGGAACTTCTGGGTCGTCGTGGTCATCGGCGTGGTGGGAAACACCACCGGTTCGTTGTGCGGGTACGCCCTCGGCGCCTGGCTGGGCCGACCCTTTCTTGACCGCTGGGGTCGGTTCCTGCTCATCCGCAAGAATGAGGTCGACCAGGCTGAAAGCTTCTTCGCACGCTGGGGTTCGCCGACCGCGTTCATCAGCCGTCTACTGCCGGGCATTCGGTCAATCATCAGCTTCATTGCCGGCGTGTCCCACATGCCGATCGGGCGTTTCACTGCATATTCCACGCTGGGTGCCATCCCCTGGACGATCGCCCTGGTCTACGCGGGTACCGTACTGGGCGCCAACTGGACCCGGATCCGGGACGATCTGAGGCCATTCGACACGCTCATCCTCCTCGCGTGCGTGGCCGCGGTCGCGGTCTTCGTGTGGTGGCGACTCGGGCATCCGGGCTGGCGTCGCGGCGGGGTCGAGGCGTAATCTGGGCTCGTCGGGCCTCCGCTTTCAACGGGTTCCGTTATCGGCTCGACCGGCCGCGCGAGCGCGGATTACCCAATCGGTGGCAGACTAAGGGTGCGGTCCGGAGCAGCTAGGTGGCCGCCCGCGACACACAGGGAACGCTCATGCGCAGTAAACCGACTCGCGTCCAGTTGCAGGCGCTGAGCATCGACGATACCGACCGGCGAGGCCGCTTCCTCGCAACCGAGCCGGCGTGAGCTCGATCGGAGACCGCCCGGAGCCCCTTCGGGGGGTCGAGTCCGGTGGCGCGCAGTCTCGGCCAATGGCTCACGCGGACCCGAAGGTGGGCCACGCGAGTCGACGGATGGCCCACCAGGTCCGGCGCGGTCCGCTCCAATGGTTTGGCGATGTTTTCGCAGCTCCCTTGTCCGGCTACAAAGGCGCCGACGCGGGTGGCTTCGCGGCCCGCTTCTTCCGCTCGTTCGTACCGAAGGAGCAGCGGCGCCGGGAGTTCGCGGCGGTGCTGGCTTTGCTCGTCGCCGCTGCGGCGATATCGGCGAGCCTGCCTGGCGGCTGGGCCGAACCGACGCTTGCCAGCACCTCGACGCAGATGGCGGCCGGGCTGACGGCGGTGGATTCGACCCCGACACCCGACTCGAGCACGCCGGCGCCGACGCCATACGTCGATCCGGCCCTGGCGCTGCGCTCCGCGGCCCCGACGCTTCCGCCCACGCCCACACCGACACCCAAGCCAACGCCGGCGCCGACCAAGAAGCCGACCCCCAAGCCCGCCACGAAGGTGTACACCTTCGTGGCCCTGGGCGATTCCCTGACGGCATGGCCCTCGGACGCGCCGTGGCCGACGCGCCTCGACGCAGAGGACGCCAACCTGCGGCTGGTAAACAACGCAGGCGTTCCGGGCGACACGACTGCCGAAATGCTGGCCCGGCTCAAGAGCGACGTCTTCGCCTACAAACCCGAGGTGCTGTTCATCATGGGTGGCACCAACGACCTGGGCCAAAACATCAGCCAGGCGACCACGATCGCGAACCTGAGGGCGATCATCGTCGCGGCCAGCGCGAAGGGGATACGCATCGACCTCATGACGATCCCGCCGGACGCCTATCCCGACGTGGCCCAAAAGATCGACTCACTCAACGCGGCGATCGTTCACCTCGGCAACATCTATAAGCTCGTCGTGATCGACATCCACACCCCGCTCTCCACATCGACGGGTGTGTACGCGCGGAAGTACACGAGTGACGGCATTCACTTCACCGCCCTCGGGGCGCAGATCGTGGCCAACACGATCTACTCACGAATTCACCGATACGGGTTCTGAGCGGGCCGGATTCCACAGCCGCCGGACATCCCGCGCGCGGTCCGTCGCTCAGCCCCAGGGCGCCTCACCCGGGCCGCGCAGGTGGCCGACATCGTTGGCGAGGATGAGCTGGGCTCCATCGGCCGTGTCACCGCGCTCGTAGCGCAGAACGCTCAGGTTTGTTCGATCCTGGATGAAGCGCCGCCGGTAGTCGCGAACGGGTACGCCCAAAGCCACGCACAACAGGATGCGATTGAATGTGCCGTGAGCCACTACCAGCACGCGACGTTCGCCTTCCGCTTCGGCCTGGGATTCGGAAACGTTGCCGCGCGAGCCGCCGGCGTCGGGCGAGCGACTGCCGGTGCGGACAGCGGCGTCAGTCGGGCCGATTTCGACCGCCAGCAGATCGTCGAGGAAGCCGATCGCTCGGGCGGCAACCTCATCGCCCGACTCGCCACCGGGTGAGTGGGTCGCGGCCGGATCGTGCTCCCAGCGGGCTCGCAGGTCGGGATCGCGGGTCTGCATCTCGGCGTAGGTCAGGCCTTCCCACCGCCCGTAGTCGAGCTCGCGCAGCCGTTCCTCGACTTCGACGGGCCGGCCACGTGCGATCGCCTGGGCCGTCTCGAGGGCCCGCAGCATTGGGCTGGCGATTATACGGTCGATCCGAACGCCAGCGAGGCGCCGCGATAGGGCTTCGGCCTCGGCGCGTCCTTCTGGCGCCAGCGGCACATCCAGCTGCCCGCCGAGCATGGCGTCGCCAGCGGGCGTCAGGCCGTGACGGGTCAGCAGAAGGGTGAGCATTGCCGGCTCTGGCTCGCGGCGGCTAGAAGAGCCCGACGATATTGCCGTCGGCGTCGATGTCGATCGATTCGCCGGCCGGGTGTGATGGCAGCCCCGGCATGGTGCGCATCTCGCCCAGGAGCGGCGTAATGAAACCGGCCCCGGCGGAGAGGCGGACCTCGCGGATCGGGACACGGAAGCCGGCCGGTCGACCCTTCAGAGACGGGTCGTGGCTGAGCGACAGGTGCGTCTTGGCCATGCAGATCGGCAGGTTGCCGAAGCCCATCTCCTCGTACAGCTTCAGCGCCTTCGTGGCCGCCGGCAGCTCGTCCACGCCGCGGGCGCCGTAAATGAGAACGGCCACGGTTTCGATCTTCTCGCGCAACGGGAGGTCGTCCGGGTACAGCAGTCGGAACTCGGGTGCGCCCTCCTCCGCGGCCGCCCATACGGCCCTGGCCAGGTCCTCCGCCCCGGCGCCCCCATCGGCGAAGTGGCGACTCACGACGACGTCGCGCGCACCGGCCGCCAGCGCCACCTCCCTGATCGCGGCGACTTCTGCATCCGTATCGCCGGGATAGTGGTTCACCGCCACCACGACCGGAACGTTGAAGACGCGAACGTTCTCGATCTGGGCGGCGAGGTTGGCCGATCCCATCCGCACCGCGTCGACGTTCTCTTCGGTCAGGGCCGGGTCGAGCGGCTTGCCGGCCACGATCCGGCCCACGCCGCCATGCATCTTCAGCGCCCGAACAGTGGCGACCATGACCGCCGCGTCGGGCCGCAATCCGCTCTGGCGGCACTTGATGTCGAAGAACTTCTCGGCGCCCATGTCCGCGCCGAAGCCCGCCTCGGTGCAGGCGATCTCGCAGGTGGCCAGGGCAAGTCGGTCGGCCAGGATACTGTTGTTGCCGTGGGCGATGTTGGCGAACGGGCCGCAGTGGACGAATGCCGGGCCCCCTTCCAGGGTCTGCAGCAGGTTCGGCTTGATGGCGTCGCGCAGCAGGACGGTCATCGAGCCGGCGCACCGCAGGTCCTCGGCCGTGATGCGCCGGCCGTCGAACGTGGTGGCCACGACCATGCGCCCGAGGCGCGTCCTGAGATCGTGGATATCCGAGGCGAGGGCCAGGACCGCCATGACCTCGCTCGCGACGGTGATCTGCCACTCCGTCTCGCGCGGATAGCCGTTCTCGCGCCCGCCCAGGCCGACGATCGCCTTCCGAACGGCCCGGTCGGAGATGTCGACGACCCGCGGCCAGAGAACGCCCAGCGGGTCGATGCCGAGCGTATTCCCATGCATGAGGGAGTTGTCGATGAAGGCGGCGAGCAGATTGTGGGCCGCCCCGACCGCGTGGTTGTCGCCGGTGAGGTGGAGGTTGAAGTCCTCCATCGGGATCACCTGGCTGTAGCCGCCCCCGGCTGCGCCGCCCTTGATCCCGAACACGGGGCCGAGTGACGGCTGGCGAATGCAGACGGCCGCCCGGTGGCCGATCCGGTTGAGCCCCTGGACAAGGCCGATGCTGGTGGTCGTCTTGCCTTCGCCAAGCGGGGTCGGAGTGATCGCGGTAACGACGACGTACTTCCCGCGTTTTCCCGTGGCAGCCGATTCGGCCTCCACGCGTTCGATCCCCTCGAGGCGAACCTTCGCCTTGTATGGCCCGTAGAGCTCGACTTCGTCGTCGCGGAGCCCCAGCTCGCGGGCGAGTTCGATGATCGGCCGCGGGGTGACCGAGCGGGCAATCTCCAGGCTGCTGGGCAGGGCCCTGGGGGCGCTCATTGCGTCGGAACCCTCGCGGGGCGGCCCGGAGAGCGCTCCGCCTGGTCCGTCGCGGCGCTGAGCAGGTGGGTCAGGAGCAAAGCGTTGGTCAGCGGCCCGACACCGCCTGGAACGGGTGTTATCGCCGAGACCACGTCCCTCGCCGACTCGAAGTCCACGTCACCCACGAGCTTCTCGCCCCCGGCACCATCGCTCACGGCGTTGATCCCGACGTCCACCACCACGACGCCCGGCGAGAGCATGTCGCCCGTAACCAGCCCGGGCTTGCCGGCCGCCACGATCAGGATCTCCGCGTCGCGAGTGTAATGGCCAAGGTCACGGGTCCTGGAATGCAGCACGCTGACCGTTCCATGCTCGCGCAGAAGGAGGAGCGCGGTGGGCTTGCCTACAACGTTCGACCGTCCGATCACGACCACCCGCTTGCCGGCGATCTCGACGCCCGACCGCTTGAGGATCTCGACCGACGCCTGGGCCGTGGCCGGCAGGAACCCGTCGTAGCCGAGAGACAGCAGGCCGGCGTTGCGCGGATGGATGCCGTCGATGTCCTTGGCCGGATCGATTGAGTCGATAACCGTGCGCAGCGGGATGTGGGCCGGGAGCGGCATCTGGACGATGATGCCGGCGACCCACTGGTCGGCGTTGAGACGCTCGATATGCGTGCAGAGCGTCTCGGGCGTCACTTCCGAGCCGATCTCGACGAGCCTCCCCTGAACGCCAACTTGCTGGCACGTCCGCAGGATCTGCCGAAGGTAGACGGCCGACGGCGCGTCCGCGCCGACGAGCACGATCGCGAGAGTTGGCCTGGAGCCCCAACGCTCCTTGAACGTGGCGAAATCCTTGCTCAGCCCAGCTCGAATCGCCGCCGCAATCGGGCCTCCGGCGAGCAGACGCGGGCCTGGGATGGCGACTTTCGATACGTCCTGCCCGTCGGTCACGCTGGTTCGGGCTCCGGCTCTGGCTCCCGCGACTGCCCCGACAGAACGATCTCCCGCGTTCGCGCCGCCACCGACGCGATTTCATGCAGCGTGGAGTCGAGCTGCACCTGCATCGTCTCGGCGTACTGCTCGTCGCCGGTGGATGGCAGGTTGATCAGCACGTTCTCGGCCGCGCCCCGAGCCGCAGCCTCACCGAGTAGGGCCGCAACAAGCACGTCGCTGTCGGCGTTTGCGTTGCTCCGCCCTGCCAGTGCTTCAGCCGCGCCGACGAGCCGCTCGCAGGCCTGGACGCATTCCCACGGCACATCCGACGCAAGGCGCGCGGCCGATCGAAGGGCCGTCCGGCGCGCCTCCTGTTGCTGGTCGTTCTCGCGCGGCATCTTCAACGCCGTGGCATAGCCCGCGTAGGCCTTGGCGTCGCGGTCCGCGAGCTGCAGGAACTCCACCGCCAGCTCGTGCCCGACGGCCTCACAACGGAAAAGGGTCGCCTCGTAGGCTGTGTACTTCGGCTTGCCCTTCGATAGCGCGGCTACCATCGAGACCAGGGACGCCCCGAGGGATGCCGCGACCGCCGATGCCGTTCCTCCTCCCGGAACCGGCTCGGCCGAGGATAGGCGCTCGACGAATTGGAGAACTGTCAGATCCTTGAAAGGCGGCGAGGTTGGCGTTCGATCCATGCGGCGATTGTAGGCAACAAGACCGCGTTCCAGTTCACCATTCGCACGCACGGCTTCCAACCGCCGCAGTAGCGCGCCCGATCCATGCCCTCAGGCGGGGCCAACCTCGTCATCGATCCCGTCTACAGTCCAACGGCGCGATCGATGCTGGAAGCTCAGAGCGAGCCTGGCGCCTGGCGTTTCGACCTCAAAGACGGTTCGGGGGCCGATGTCGGCTCGGTAGGCGGAATCCTCGCTTCGGACGGCAGACAGGTGAATCACGGGCAACCGCACCTCGCCCCAGGTGATCTCACGTGGGGTGCCGTCGAACCAGTCGGCTCGAACGCGCACGTTCACCGGCTCCATGCGCACGATAGCCATGGCGGGCGCTCCTCTTCGCTATGGCAGGGCCGTCGTTCGCTCGGGCACTGAGCGTATGAACGGACGTTCTATTGATTCACGGAGACTACTCGAACAGACGTTCTATGTCAAGGTCCAAGTAACGCCTGCCTGCTTGCACTGTGAAAGTGGCAGGCGTCAGTGGCAGCTCACATGGCACGGCCGCGTGACACTACGAGAACCATCCTCGACGCCGATCAATCCGCTGCTATCTCGGCCCCCTCCCCCGAGGCCAGCGAGTGGCTGCGCCCGCTGCCACCCGAACCCGACCATCGGTTCTTGCGACGCCGAGGAGAACCACCAGGCCGCGGACCGGCTCGTAGCCAGACCACGATTTCGCCGAGGAAGACCACGCCGACCGCAATGGCGAAGAATGGCGTGAGATACGTCACGGCGCTGGCCGTGGACGGCCCGGCCGAACGAGCAGCCCCAGGTTGCCGCGAGCAGCAGGAACGAAGCCTGCCACGGCAGGCGAGCGTATGCGCGTGGGTTCGGTCGTCGGTCTCATGTTGGATGAGGTCGATGTCATGTTGGAGGAGACGGTACAGGCCACCGCCGATTCGTCCCCCCGGAATTGCGCTTCGACCGTCGTCCGGACCGGCGAGGTGATGTTGCGTCGATCTTCGCGCCAAAGCCGAACGCCGGAAGTCACGACGCCGGGCTGCGACTATGCTCGGCGTGATGGATGAGGTGAAGCGTCTCAGCGAGATCGGTCGACCGGCCACCGACGCCGAATGGGCGGCGATTGCCAACCGTCGAGGATCTGCCACGGCCTTCCTCTTCATCGTCACGAGCACCGGCGTTGTCTGCATGCCGGGCTGTGCGGCGCGCACTCCGGGGCGCGGCAGGGTCCGAGTGGTGTCCGGGATCGACGAGGCTCTCGCAGCCGGCGCTCGAGCTTGCCTGCGCTGTCATCCCGACCGCCTCTTCGGCGCGAAACCGCAGCCCGCGGCCGACCCCGTTCAGTCGGCGATCGCTCAAATGTCGGCGGCCCTCACGGGCGGCGAAGCTGTCCCGACCGATCGAGACCTCGCCGGCCGGCTCGGTCTCTCGGAACGCAGGCTGCGCGAGCTCTTCCGCGAATCGCTCGGCGTTACGCCGAGGGCGTGGCTCTCGGCTCGACGGGCAGAGATGCTTCGCGCGCGCCTTGCCCGTGGTCAGGATGTGACCGCGGCGCTCTACGACGCAGGCTACGGCTCGTCGAGCGCCGCATACGAGGCCGCGAACGGTGAGCTCGGGATGGCACCGGGACGGTATCGAGCCGGCGCCGCTGGTGAGTCGATACGCTGGACCGTGGCCCCCATTCCTGAGGGCGTGGCGCTGGTCGCGGCCACAGAGCGCGGTCTCTGCGCCGTCCGGCTGGGTGTCGACGTCGAGGACCTTGCGGCGGAGCTGCAGGCCGAGTTCCCGGGCGCGGAGCTGTCGCGCGACGACGTCGCTTTGGCGGACGTGGCCTCGATCGTGTCGGACCTGGCCGTGGGCCGTCGGCGACCCGAGGCAGAGGCGCTGCCGGTCGACGTCCACGCTACTGCCTTCCGGCGGCGCGTCTGGGAGGCGCTGCGCCGTATCCCCTCGGGCGAGACCCGCTCCTATGCCCAGATCGCCGCGGCCGTCGGCGCGCCCGGCGCCGCTCGAGCTGTGGGCTCCGCCTGCGCCGCCAACCCTGTCGCGGTCGTCGTTCCGTGCCACCGAGTCGTGGGCTCGGACGGGTCGCTCCACGGCTACGCCTACGGTCTGTCCCGCAAGCGCCAGCTCCTCGACGCTGAGGCTTGCGCAGGAGCGGAGGCGAGGTCAGGCGTCGGGTCGGAGGCAGCCTCAGCGGTGTCGGCTGCGGCGATGATCGCTTCCAGGCGCGACTGAACGCGCCACCTATTCGATCTCGTCCTCGAGCTTGGTTACACCCACCCGCCCCTCGACCGCCGAGGCCGGGTCGCGCTCGAACGGTGCCGGCAATCCCCGGTGCAGGAGGCTTGCGCGGGTGACGGCGCGATCGCCGAAGCGGCGCCGGACTGCGTCCGTAGCGTCCACGACTCGGCGCTGCTTGGAGTCAACGGCGTCGAAAAGGCTGATCTGCTCCGGCTGCCCGAGCTGAGTCGCGGCCACGCCGACCAACCGGATCCTCTTGCCGCGAACCTCCGGTCGGGTCAGCTCAAGCGCCGTCCGCCAGATCGTGTCGGTCAGGTCGCTCGGCTCCGGCAGCGTCTTCTGACGCGTGACCGTGCGGAACTGCGAGTCGCGGATCTTGACCGTGACCGTTCCGGCGCGGACCCCTGCAGCCCGCAACCGGGCGGACACACCCTCGGCCAGGGCCAGCAGCGTGCGCTCGATCTCGGCCGGGTCCGTAACGTCGGCTGCGAACGTCGTCTCGTGGCTTACCGACTTGGCCGCCTCGCCCCCGCCGACCACGGGATCGGGATCGATGCCCAGCGCGCGGTCGTGGAGCGTAGCGCCGTATTCGCCGAGGGCGCGCATGAGCGTTTCGACCGGTAACGCTGCGAGCTCGCCGATGGTTCGAATGCCCAGACCGTGCAGGCGTTCGGCCGTCTTGGGTCCGATACCCCACAGCCGCCGGATCTCGAGGGGGCCGAGGAAGGCTGCCTCCTCGCCAGGTTGAACCACGACCAGGCCGTCGGGCTTGCGAAGGTCGCTGCCGACCTTGGCGACGAGCTTGGTGGTCGCGACACCGACCGAAACGGTGAGCCCGGTCGCCTCGACGACCTCCTTCTTGATGCGGCGGGCGATCTCCGGCGCGGCTCCGAAGAGGGCCTCCGAACCGGCAACGTCGAGAAAGGCCTCGTCGATCGAAACCTGCTCCACGGCGGGCGTGAAGCGGCGCAGGACGGCAATAACCTCGCGGCTGACGCGCTGGTACTTGCGACCGTCGACCGGCAGGAAGATCCCGTTCGGGCAGAGCGAGAGCGCCGTTCGCAGCGGCATGGCCGAATGGACGCCGAACTTGCGAGCCTCGTAGCTGCAGGTGCTGACGACTCCGCGCGACCTTGGGTCGCCGCCGACGATCACGGGCTTGCCGCGCAGCTCCGGCCGGTCGCGCTGCTCCACTGCCGCGAAGAACGCGTCGAGATCGACGTGGATGATGCTGAGGCGGCCGCGGGTCATGGCCAAATGATGGCGCGGCCCGGGGCGCATGGCGAGAGACTCCGATTCGGGCTGGCGACGCTGCTCCACCGAGAGCGAGCGACATCGCGCCCTGTCCGCGCCGGCTAGCCCTTGGGCTCGACGACGACCGTGACTTCCGGCGTCATGCCCGGGTAGACCTTGACCGCAACCTTGTACGTGCCAAGCGACTTGAGCGGATCGGGCAGCTCGATCTTGTGGCGGTCCACGGTGATGCCGCGCCGGCCAAGAGCTTCCGCAATCTCCTTGGCGGTGATGGAGCCGTAGAGCTTGCCACCCTCGCCCACCTTCACGCCCATGGTCAGCGTCGTGCTGCCGATGCGCGTGGCCGCGATCTCGGCGTCCTCGCGTTCACGCTTGCGCTTCTCCTCGCGGCTGGCGATGTCGTGCTGCCAGGCGCGGTAGGCGCCGCCGGCGGCGGGAACTGCCAGCTTCCGAGGCACGAGGAAGTTGCGGGCATAGCCTTCGGCGACTTCCTTCATCTCGCCGCTCTTGCCGAGCTTGTCGACGTCGGCGGTCAGGATGACCTTCACGCGAAAGATTCCTCCTTAGTGATCCACGATCGAACCCGCGGCCCGATCCTGGTTTGGTTGACGAGCCGTCCTGCAGCGTCGAGCGCTGCCGGCAGCCGGCGAATGAGCCTCCGGACGGGGGCGGGAGTGAGGCGGCGCACCTGGTCCATGTCGCGCCGGAATGCATCTCGGTCTATCTCCAGTTCGTCGATCTTCTCTTCGAGAATCTCATCCGGTATTCCATCGAAGAAGACCTCGACAGCAAGGACCACGACGGCCAGGTCGTCGATGCCACCCAGAACGGGGATGTCATCCGGAATGAGATCGCGGCCAACGAGAACGTAGCAGGCCGCACCGGCGAGAACCGCTTTTTGGGCAGCCGGGACTCGTCCGTCCGCTACGAGCGCCCAGATCAGCCGCGCGTACGTGGGCACTCGGCTGGCGACCGGAACGAAGGCGAGCCAGCGGAGCGCTCGTAAGAGGCTCCCCTTGCGACGCCGCCGACCTTTCGACACCAGCAAACTCGTGCTCGCCATCCTCAGCTCGGCCGTGCTCGGCCCTTCGCCTGGCAATCGAATGCAATCGACCGCTCCGGGAGTGGTTGAGTCTACCAGGCAGGACCGCTAACCACGAGTCGGTCGCACCTGACCCAGGGCCGATCGAGTGACGCGATCCGATATTCCAACCGGGGAAGGCCAATGAAGCTCCCTCCGGCCCGAGAGACCACGCCGTTCGGGCCTCAGACCCAGACCGGCGACCGCGCTGCCGCCAGATTCAGGTTCGCTTGACAATCGAACGGACGTTCTGTAACCTCGCCCGTAGGGAAAGGAGGCGCCTGTGACCAAGCACGACGCCGAACGTAAACGCAGGATTCTTGACTTCATCGCGGCGACGTTGAGGTCCCGTGGGTACCCACCGTCCGTTCGCGAAATTGCCGTCGCCGTGGACCTGGCCTCCACGTCGGCTGTCCACCACCACCTCCAGACGCTCGAGCGCGAGGGCTATCTCGAGCGCGGCGCGGCTCAATCGCGCGCCATCCGCCTCACGCCCACGGCTGCGCTGCGGCTGGGGCTTTCCGGCGAGTTGATGCCGCAGGCGGCCGCCTCCGAGGCGCATGTGCTGCCCATAGTCGGCGAGATCGCCGCAGGCGGCCCCATCGAGGCCTACCAGGACGCGTCGGAGAGCCTGGCGGTCCCGGACCTGCTGGCTCCGTCGGGCGATGCCTACGTGCTTCGCGTGCGCGGTGATTCGATGATCAATGCGCACATCCAGGACGGTGACTTCGTCCTGATCCGGCCGCAGCAGACGGCCCGTGACGGGGACATCGTGGTCGCCCAGGTGGAAGAGAACTCCGTGACCCTCAAGCAGTTCTTCAAGGAAGGCGGACGTATTCGCCTGCAGCCGGCCAACCCCGACTACCCGGCGATGTTCTACAACGACGTCCGTATCCAGGGGAAGCTTATCGGGGTCATTCGCCGGTTGGACTGAGATGGGGCTCATCCACACAGGCCGTCCACAGTCCGCCCACAGAGGCGGTGAGTTCGGGGATAGCTGAGTCGCCTTCCGGTCGGTTCGTTGACGCGCCGGAGGCACGGCCAAGCCACCATTGGGGTTGTCACCCATCACCAGTCAGGCCGCGAGGAAGGCGCCTACCCGTGATCGACCGACTGCCGCCCCAGAACCTCGACTCCGAGCAGGCCGTGCTCGGCTCGATTCTGATCGATCGCGACGCAATCATCGAGGTCGCCGACTTCCTGCATGTGGACGACTTCTACCGCCAGGCCCACGGACGCATCTACGCGGCCATGCTCGAGCTATTCGAACATCGCGAACCCATAGACGTCGTCACCGTCGCAGAAGCCCTGGAGCGTGACAACGAGCTGGAGGCGGTGGGCGGCGCCAGCTACCTTTCCACCCTCGGCAACGACACCCCCACCGCGGTTCACGTGGCTCAGTACGGCCGAATCGTGGAGCGCAAGGCCGTCCTCAGACGGCTGATTTCCGCCGCCGGCAAGATCGCCGCCATCGGCTACGAGGACGGTTCGGACATCCAGGAGTCGATCGATCGGGCGGAGGGCGAACTTTTCTCGGTCAGCCAGCATCGGACGAACGACGGCTTCAGCCCCCTCCGGACGCTCCTCCACGACGCGTACGATCGGCTGGACTACCTGCATGCCCACCGCGGCGAGATTGTCGGCATCGCCTCCGGCTTCGCTGACCTGGACCAGCTGACAACCGGCTTCCAGCCGAGCGACCTTGTCGTGGTAGCGGCGCGGCCGAGCGTCGGCAAGACGAGCCTCGCCCTCAACGTGGCCGAATACGCCGCAGTTCGCGAGGGCAAGACGGTCGGCGTCTTCAGCCTGGAGATGAGTAAGGAGCAGCTGGTCCTGCGCCTGCTCTCAAGCGTAGCCGCGATCGATTCACAGCGCCTTCGCTCGGGTTTCCTCGAGGAGCTCGACTTCGCCCGCATCGCGCCGGCCCTGCAAGCCCTTTCGGACGCGCCGATCTACATCGACGACACGCCGAACATCAGCACGATGGAACTTCGGACCAGGGCCCGCCGCCTTCAGGCCGAGCACGGCCTGGATCTGCTGATCGTCGATTACCTGCAGCTCATGCAGGCCACCAGCAACAGCCGCGACGCCAACCGCGTCCAGGAGGTATCGGAGATAAGCCGCGGGCTCAAGGGGCTCTCCCGGGAGCTAAAAGTCCCCGTGATCGCCCTTTCCCAGCTGTCGCGCCAGCCGGAGATGCGCGAGTCGCGCGAGCCTCGGCTGTCGGACCTGCGAGAATCCGGCGCCATCGAGCAGGACGCGGACCTGGTCCTCTTCCTGTGGCGCGAGAGGGACAAACCAGGCGACGAGAGCGAGAGCGACGGCGAGGTCGTCAACCTGCGCCTGGCCAAGCACCGCAACGGCCCAACCGGCGAGGTGAAGCTGTGGTTCAAGAAGAGCCAGACTCGCTTCATGAGCTATGCCGGCGAACGCTACGCCGAAGCCGTCTGACGAATAGGGCGTCATCGAGGTCGCCGTGGGTCAAGCTCGTCGCGGGACCATGCCCGCGCTGGCCCTAGACTGCCGTGAATGGGGCGGCACGGCCCGCCCGAAAAGGGAGGAGTTCGATGGGCGTGATCATCGTCCGGGAGATGGTCGGCACCAGTTCTCACTCGTGGAGCGACGCGGCCCGCCAGGCCGTGGCTCTGGCGAGCAAGACCGTCCGGAACATCCGAACGGTGGAGGTGGTCCAGTCGACCGCCCGCGTCGAGGGCGGCGAGATCGTCGAGTACAGAGTCCAGATCAAGCTCGGCTTCGAATACGAGGAGTAGCCCGGCGGCGTGAGCCCGGCGGGCCCACGGCTTGGCGCAACTGTGCGGCTCTTCCCGCTGCGCCTCGATTCAGCCGGCGAACGACGGCGAAGAGTGCCTCACGGGGTCGCCCCAAAGGGGTCGATGACGAGGCGGTCACTCAGATAAGCGGCGGTTGATCGCGGGCCACCAGTATCCGCCAATGCAGACGTCCGCTTCCGGTCCGATTGACACCCGTCGGGTCGGTTTTCTATCCTACGCGCCACCGTTCGACGAGAAGCGGCAGGGGATGGAGGAGTTGGGGGTGTCCCTCGAGCCCGAGATCGACGACCGCCTCCTCGAGGAGATGGCGCGGGTACGGTCATGTTTCCCGCTGCGTTCCGGCAAGATCCAGCGCCCGTGCCTGCCGGAGGAAACGCTTCGACGCGACCGCCTCTTCGATTGGCTGGACGCTCGGTCGGGCCGCCGCGTCGTGTACGTCATCGCCGAGGCAGGCTTCGGCAAGACCACTCTCATTGCGGATTTCCTTCGTCGGTCGCAGCTCCGAACCTTCTGGTACCGGCTCGACGAGGACGACACCGACAGCCTCGTCTTCATTCGGTACCTGGTCGCGGCCTGCCAGGCGGTCGACCCCAGGCTCTTTGCTCGGTCAGCCACTCTTCTGGCCGACTCTTCGCTCGAACCTACGCGTGAAGACGCCATCCTCGACACATTCTTCACTGAGATCGGCGGCTTGGGGGAGATGCCGTCAGTGTTGGTGCTGGACGACTTCCACCTGGTGGAGTCTGTGCCCTCGATTGGATCACTGCTGGAGCGGCTTATCGCCCGCGCTCCGGAGGCTCTGAAGCTGATCGTAGCCAGCCGGCGGACCCCGAGCCTGTCGGTCGCAGGTCTGCGGGCCCGCGGTGAGCTCGCCGAATTGGGACGGGAAGAACTCAGATTCGACGAGTGCGAGACGGGACGGCTCTTCCGCGACTCCTACAACCACCCGCTCGAACCCGACGTCCTGCACGACCTTCAGGCGAGGACCGACGGTTGGGCGGCGTCGCTACAGCTCGTAAGGACGGCCGTCGACGGTCGATCTGCGGGCCAGGTGCGGGCATTTGTGCACTCGCTGTCCGGCGCCGAAGGGGAACTCTACGACTATCTGGCCGAGGAGGTGGTCGGAGATCTCGAGCCCGAAATACGCAGCTTCCTCGTGCGGACGGCCATTCTTGAAGATATCGAGCCCGATACCGCCGCCGTCGCAGCAGGGGTAGCGCCCGCCCGGTCCCGCCGCCTGCTGTCCGAGGCCCAGAGACTGGGCCTCATGTCCAGGGGTGGCGACCAGGGAAGCACGTGGCGGCCTCACCCGCTGGTCCGCGAGTTCCTGCTCGCTCACCTCGAGGCGGAACTGGGACGAGGCGGCGTCGCGGAAATGCATCGACAACTGGCGGCCGTGCTGGAGCCTCGCTCGTGGCGTCTGGCGGCTCGCCACTGGGCCGCCGCAGGGGACGCGGACGAGGTCCGCCGCGTTGTGTGTGCGGCAACTCCAACGATCATCGGTACAGGCGACCTGGCCGCCGCCGACGAATTCGTCGCGCGCTTTCCAGACCCAAAGCCCAACCCCTGGTTCGACATCATTCGGGCGAGGCGCCTTTTCGCCCTTGGGCGCTACCGGGAGGCGCGGGAGGAAGCCCGACGACTTCAGGGCTCAGCCGCAATCTCAGCCTCGACCGACACCTCCCTGGCCCTGGCAGTCTCGCTGACGCTGCTCAACCTGGGAACGGAGTTGGACGATGGGGACATGCGCACGGCGGCCGTCGACGTGCTCAGGAGGTGCGATGATCGCGAATTGGCGTCCATCGCCCGGGCAACTGAGGCCCTGTACCAGGCGGCCGAGGAAGGCAGACTGGACTCTCTCCGTGACTTGCTGCTGGAGACGCTGCACCTGAACCGAGAGCAGGGCCATTCCAGGTATGAGGGGATCTCCTTGTTGAACCTCTCCAACGCCCAGAGGTCCCTGGACAACCCGCAGGCAGTCATCGCGGCCGGAACCGAGGCGATTCGGATCCTCCGGTCTGCCGGGAATTGCTGGGATCTCGCGGCCGCGCATCTGAACATCGCCAAGGGGCTGGCCCACATCGGTCACTGGCAGGAAGCCCAATCCCACATCCAAGAAGCGATCGACGAAACAGATCAAACCGCGAAACCCGAAGTCGTATCCGAAGCTGCCGAACTCGAGGCGATGTACGGCGATCCGGCCCGAGGCCTGCTTATCCTGGGCCGAGTCTTCTCCGAATCGGAGCGGAGACGGGACGATCCGTTCTGCCGTTACGTAGCCGCTCGCATCGCGCTCGAGCACGACTCGCCTGACCGAGCTGCCGAACTTCTTCGGCAGATAGTGGGAGAGGCTCTGGTCCCGGGCTTCCGAAGCGCTCGCATCTCGCTCGACCTTCAAGTCAGGTCTACGGCCAATCCCTCCGATCCGGATCTCCAGGCCTCATTCGAGGCCGCCCTGAGGTCCGCTCAGAGCCAGCAGGCCTGGTTCTGGTGGAAGAACATCCGCTTGACGCAGGCGCTTGTCTCTCCCAGCGACGCACTTGCGGACCATCTCAGATCGCTCGAGCCCGGGGACGCGGCCTACCTGTCGATTCAGGCAGAGCTCGTCCTTCGCCGCCTCGCCGACCTCACTGAGCCGGCCTTCGGGACAGTTCGAACTGAGGCTTCGCTCCGTCCAGAGCGCTGGCGTTGGGCCCTGAGGAGATTCTTCTCTGAGGCCGGGCACTCCGCTTCGAACGTCAGACGCGCGGCTGACCTCCTCGAGATCGTCGGAGATTTGGAGGATGTCCCCATCCTGGCAGCACTCCGGCAGAAGAGAGCACTCCACCTGCCTGATGCCGGCCGAGCCCTCAATCGGCGGCTGGCGCCTCGTGTTTACGTTGAGGACCTTGGGCGCGTGGCCATTCGCATAGACGAGCGCACCATCCCCGGCACGGACATACGCAAGAAGATCCTGTCCTTGCTCTGCTTCCTGTTGACCAGGCCCCAGTTCACCGCCACCCGGGAGCAGGTGCTCGAGGCACTGTGGCCTGAGATGGAGCCGGAGGCGGGGGCGAATTCCCTGAACCAGTCGGTGTACTTCTTGCGCCGGGTCTTCGAACCGGGCTGCGAAGACGACACCAGCGCCGGTTACCTCCGAAGCCGGGCGGACCTGATATGGCTCGACCAGGATCTCGTGCAAAGCCGAAGCGCCCACTGCCTCAAGCTGATCGCCGCAATCCGCCGCGACCCGTCTCCCGAACTCGTCACCAGGCTGGCCGAGTCTTACACGGGCCGTTTCGGGGTCGACTTCATCTACGACGATTGGGCGTCGTCCTTCAGAGACACGCTTCATGCGAGCTTCCTCGATCGAATCGAGCGAGCCGTGACACTCGACACCGAGGCCGGCGCCTTCGATCGTGCGCTTTCGGTTGCCCAACTGGCGCTCCAGGCTGACCCGGACGCCGAGCAGATCGAGCTTTGTCTGCTGCGCGTGTATCGACGAACGAACGCGAACGCGGCGGCAGCAGAGCAGTACGCGCACTACGCCAGCGTGATGCGCGAGCAGTTGGGAGTAGAGCCGCTTCCCCTCGAAGCGATTTGACTCGGCAAATCCTGCCTGAGTAGGCCAAGTACCGTATTGACCCAGTACTTCCGGCTTCATACCGTGGCCAAAGGTCCGGTGTAAGCCTCGCGCTCGTGCCGGATTCGAACGAGCGGATGCTTCGAGGTTCCGGCTGAATGCGGGCACTTGGGCCGGGATCGAGCCGCCAGTGCAGCCCACCGCGCGTTGGTCTACAGGAGATGGTCCTGTGTTTGCCGAGTCCAACAGCAGAGCTTGGTGATTACCGTGTTGCACCGTATTCAGAAGCTGATGGTTGTGGTTGGGTCCGCGCTGCTTGTAGCTTTGGGCGCCGGCGCCAGCTATCGACCATTCTGAGTACCTCTGTCCCATAGCCGCGCTACTCTTTGCGCGGCTAGATTGCCGCGGCTGAGCGAGGAGTAGCGATGAGCCGCCGGCTGGGACTGTCGATCGCGATTGTGGCGCTGACGAGCGGAGCGCTGTTTGTCAGCGCCGTCTTCGCGTACCCGATTCCCAAGAGCCAGTGGCTCGAGGTTCTGTTCTGGGTCGCCCTCACCATCGTCGCGTCCTATCTCGAGGTCCACATGCCGGACGGCAGTTATGTGGACTTAGGCTTTGCGGGTGTCGTGGCTGCCATGAACCTCGGCGGGCCGGCCTTCGTCGGATGGGTCGCGCTGATTGGCGTCACTCAATCGCGCGAGTTGCGCCGCCAAGTTCCCTGGTACGGCGTCCTGGCCAACCATGCCGGTACGACCGGCCCCGCAGTCATCAGCGGCTACGCACTCATCTTGGTCCCGTCGCGATCGAATCCGGTGATCGATCTCGCCGCCACAATGGCCGCCGCATGCATCTACTTCTCTCTCAACAGCCTGGTGACGGCCGCGTTCGTTTCGGCCAGGGAAGGCGAGCCGCTGTCGAGGCTGGTGCGGACCGGCGCGGGCGGTTATGCCAGCATGCTTGCCCTCGCGCCCGTGGCATGGCTCATGGCGCAGATGTTCCGGGTGGCCCCATGGGCGGTACTGCTGTTCTTCGTGCCGGTGTACACGACACGGCTGGCGTACCAGCGGTGGGTGGACGTCCGGGAGATGTTCACACAGACCATCAGCAGCCTGGCGGCGGCAGTCGACAAGCGCGACCCTTACACCGCCGAGCACAGCAGCCACGTCCAAGAAATCGCCATGGACATCGGCCGGGCGATTAAGGTCAGTGACGCGGACTTGGAGGCGCTCGAATGGGGCGGCCTTCTGCACGATATCGGCAAGATCGGGATCAGGGACAGGGTGCTGCTCAAGCGGGGGCCGCTCACGCGCGCCGAGCGCGTGGAGATGAACTCCCACCCGGTGAAGGGCGCTGAAATCATCGAGCCCGTCGGAAAGCTCGCCCCGGAGCTGCCGATCATCCGCCACCACCACGAGTGGTTCAATGGATCCGGCTATCCCGACCGTCTAGTGGGCGACGAGATCCCGAAGCTGGCACGAATCCTGCACGTCGCCGACTCGTTCGAGGCGATGACTGCGCCCCGACCGTACCGCATGACCCCACTCACGCTCGAGGAGGCGTTGGCCGAGCTGCACAAGTTCAGCGGGATTCAGTTCGATCCAGATGTCGTGGTCGCGTTCGAGCGGACGAAGTGGGCGCGCGAGGCGCGGGACCCGGGCCGGCCCGAAGCCAGGGACGTACCGCTGATCGGCCTGGCCGCAGGGTCGATCGCGACGGCCGGCCGTGCGAACGCGGATACCACCGGGGCCGCCGGATCAAAGGAAGCGGCCGCGGCGGCTCCGAGCGATGTTCCCGAGAGTCCCGATTCGCCCCGTCCGCGTCCAGCCGCCATCTGATCCGTGCCCGCGCTCGGCGTCTTCCTGGGGCTGGCCCTCGGCCTGCTCGCGGGCGGTGAGCTCTGGAACCTCGTATACGTCCGCCTGCGCTGGCTGCCCATCCTGCTCGTCGCCGCAGCAGCTCGCCTAGGGCTCGATGCCGCGCTGACGGCCGGCGCCGTCCCGGACGGCCTGCGGCTCTGGCTGGTGCTGGTCGCCTACGTCCTGCTCACGGCCATGTTGCTGGCCAACCGAAGCCTGCCCGGCATGACGGCCGCCGCGCTCGGGACTGCCGCCAACGGCATCGCGATCATGGCCAACGGCGGCTGGATGCCGGTCTGGCAGCCCAGCCTGGCCGCGGCCGGCTTCGATCCGAACACCCTCCACTCGAACTTCCACAGGATGCTGGTCGGACCGGTCGACGCCAGCTTCTTCGCCCACGGCGGACCGCTGGCCGACATCATTCCGATCCCGATACCGATCGTCCAGTCCGTCGCGTCCCTTGGCGACCTGCTCCTCGGCGCCGGGCTGGCCTTCTTCATCTTCGCGGCAGTGGTTCGAGCGCCGGTGCTGGTCTCCGTCTCGATCCCGGCCGGAGGGTCGACCGACGGATGGGCCAGGCCCGCCCCACCGCTGGGCGCACTCCGTCATCCATACGTTCGACTTGCCAGCAACGGCGCCTTCTCCGCGATGTGGCTCGGTCAGGTCGTCAGCTCGCTCGGCGACCGCGTAAACCAGGTTGCTCTGGTATTCCTCGTAGCGCGAGCCACCGATAACTCCCCGCTGGCGCTCGGCCTGGTGTTCGCCGCCATGACGGTCCCGAGTTTCCTGGTCGGACCGCTGGCCGGCGCGCTCGTCGATCGATGGGACAGGAAGCGCGTCATGGTCGGCTCGGACCTCGTCCGGGCTGGGATCGTCGGCCTGATCCCGGTGGCGTCCGGCCTGAACGTCGGCCTCGTGTTCGGGCTCGTGTTCCTGCTGGCGGCGGTTTCGTCATTCTTCCGCCCGGCCCGCGCCGCTGCGTTGCCTCAGGTTGTCCCGGAAGAGGATCTGCTGGCCGCCAACTCCGCGATGTGGGTCTCCGACACCGTGTCCGACCTTGTCGGATACAGCCTGGGTGGGCTGTTCGTCGCGTTTCTGGGCTCGTCGCTGGCGCTTGCGTTCTGGGTCGATGGGGCAAGCTACGTGGCCTCCGCGGTGCTCGTGGCGGCGGTGGTCATCCCGCCGATCGCCCGGCGCGCGGCCGTCGATCGGTGGGTAGGCGGCGCGGTAGAAGCGGCCGAGGCCCCGACGGCAACCTCCATCCGGACCGAGATGGCCGAAGGCTGGCGGTTCCTCAGGGACGAAAGCGTCCTGATAGCCACGACCGCTCAGGCGGCCATCGCCGAGTACGGGCTGGGCGCGCTCACCGCCCTCTCGCCGTTGCTCGTCGCCTCGCTACCGCTCGGTGGCACAGACGCCCCGGCGGCCTACGGATTCTTCGAGATGGCGATGGGCGCGGGCCTAGTTGGAGGAGGCGTCGTCCTCGGCGGGATGTCGGCGCGTCTTCCGAAGGGGCCGGCGATCATCGTCGGGTTCACGGCGTTTGGGATCGCGCTGATAGCCCTGTCCGCGGCCGGCAACCTGCCACTGGCCCTGGGGCTGGCGGCGATCGTCGGGCTCGCCAACGTCACCTTCGTAGTGCCGAGCCAGACGCTATTCCAGCAACGCACGCCCGGCGAAGTGCTGGGACGAGTTGTGGCCATGCGGCTCGCCATCGTCAACGGGGTCCTGGCTCTGTCGATGGCCACGTCGGGCGCTCTGGCCCAGACGTTCGGCCTGCGGCCCGTGCTGGCCGCATGCGGTCTGCTAACTGCAGCGATGGGCCTCGCTGGCCTGGCCGTTCGGCCGATACGCCGCGCATAACGGCCGCTCAGCCGCCGAGTGGCGAAACGCCGCGCCCCGCCGCGGACCTTCGACCCCGACTCCGCCGGAAGCGTCGCGCACCTCCGCGACGCGGCAAGGGGACGCGTGGGCTAAACTGCCGGGCAGCAGTGCGCTCGACATCGTCGTCGTTGGCGGGCGGCTCGCACCGACCAGAGGCAGAATCACGGCACCAGGAGTGCCCGTAACAGGTGGGCCGAACCCAACGGCCGCCAACACAGGAGTGGCACGAGGGCAATGACCGACCGCGACAAGAACCGAGACGAGACGCCGGCGACGGACGATTATCTGGCGGGCGACGAGGAGTTCGAGGAAGAACTCGAGCAGACCTTCGAGGGTGAGGGTGAAGCCGGCGAGGGTGAGGGTGAAGCCGGCGAGGGTGAGGGTGAAGCCGAAGGCGAAGGCCCCGCAGGACCCGCTTCTGGCGCGCGCCGCCGATTTGGTTTCGGCCGCAGTGGCCGGGCTGAGGAGGAGGTCGAGACGCGCCAGATGGGATCGGTTCGTGGGACGCACGAGCGGATCCACGTCGACGACCGTCCGTCGGCTCTGTACGCGCTCGTTTGCGCGGCCGCGCTGCTCGGCGTCCTCGCATTTTCGTGGCTCGGGGGCGTGCTGCCGAAGGCGGCCGGGCCGACGCTGACCCCGCTGGTGGTTCCGACGAGTCAGGCCACAGCGATTCCGAGCGGGAGCGCCGCCGCCTCGGCAAGTGTGACCCCTAGCGCGAGCCCGGCCGCGACCCTGAGCCCGGCGCCGAGCGCCTCGCCGAGCTAGGAGCGCTCGCTCCGCCGCAGGGTCGAGCCGTCAGGTGAGAGTCCAACCGGAAACGCAGCCCGCCCCCGGGGCCCATCGGGCGTATCGTCGACGCGTGGATCCCGAGCAATCGGTTCGACTTCGGGCCGAGATGGTCGAACGCCAGCTTCGTCGCCGCGGCATCCGAGACGAAAGGGTCCTTGCGGCTCTTGGTACGGTGCCTCGCGAGCGGTTCGTTCCGCCGGCCATGCTCTCGCACGCCTACAGCGACGACGCCCTGCCGATAGCGTCCGGGCAGTCGATCAGCCAGCCATACATGGTCGCCCGAATGACCGAACTGCTCGAGCCGCAGCCCGCGATGCGAGTTCTTGAAGTCGGCACCGGCTCCGGCTATCAGGCTGCAGTGCTGGCTCAACTCGGGTGTCTGGTCGTGTCCATGGAACGCCACGCGGAGCTGGCCGACGCGGCGCGGGCTCGTCTCGAGGATCTGGGCCTGGCTTTCCGGGTCCGAATCGTTGTCGGCGACGGGAGCGTCGGCCGCCCAGAGGATGCTCCGTTCGGCGGGATAGTGGTCACGGCCGCCGCTCCTCGGATCCCAGACGCGCTGCCCGGCCAGCTGGCCGACGGCGGCCGCCTGGTGATCCCGGTCGGAGCGCCACGGCGTCAGGAGCTGATGCTCGTGGTTCGCCACGGCGACGAGTTCGAACGGCAGGAGTGCGGCGCCTGCGTGTTCGTGCCCCTCGTCGGCGCGTCCGGTTTCAGCGAGGACGTCAAGTGACACCAGCGATGGCCCGGCCGACTGTCGCCTGGGGCGGCGCCGGACCTCAGCGAGGGACGCCCTCGGATGCGCGCATCTTCAGACCGGCCTGGTCGTAGATGGCCTCGATCGAGTTCACCATGAGCTCGACACAGAAGCGGTCGTGGACCAGGTCGTGGCCGCGTTTGGCGATCATGTCGGCGAAAGGATGGTCGGCCAGCAAGCGGACGATCGCGCTCGCCAGCGCCTCACGGTCGTTCGGCGGCACCAGCAGGCCGCTGACCCCATCCTCGATCATCTCCGGGATGCCGCCCACTCGCGACGCGACTACCGGCCGGCCCAGCGCCATGGCTTCCAGAACGCTGAGGCCCTGGGCTTCTCGGTAGGACGGCAGCACGGACACGTCCAGGGCGGCCGTGACGGCCGGAACGTCCTCGCGGCGACCCGTGAACACGACCCGATCCGAGATACCGAGCGACGCGGCCTCGGCCTCCAGCGAGTCTCGTTCCGATCCCTCGCCGACGATCAGCAGCCATGCTCGTGGCTGCGCCGCCAGGACGAGCGGCCAGGCCTCTAGGAGGGTGCGATGGCCTTTCTCGGCTTCCAGGCGAGCGATCACGCCGACGATCTGGGCGTCCTCTGGGATCGAGTAGTCCTCGTGCAGAGTGCAGCAAGGCTGCTGGTGGTTGTAGCGCTCCAGGTCGACTCCGTTGTAGATCAGACTGACCGGCACGCCGCGGCGGCCCTCTTCGCTGATCTTCTGCTCGATCGCCCTCGACACGACGATCAGCCGATCCATGAGCGGAGTGAGCTGGTTTAGATTCTTGCGATCTTCGGCGCAGCGGATCCGGCTTGAATGGACGGTGGAGATGATGGCCGGCCGCTTGAAGCCCTTCTCTCCGAGCACCAGGGCGGCCTTCGTGCCGACCACCTCAGCCCGATACATGTGGTTGTGGACTATCTCGGGTTGGAACGGGGCAAGCAGGTCGGCCAGTGCTTGAACGCTCTGACGGTCGTCGGGCTCGTCGATCACACTGACGTCGACACCGGCCCTCTGGAGGCGTCTGACGCTGCTGCCGTGGGACAGCGAGACGACCCGGACGTCATAGCACTCGGGGTTGAGACGGGTTACGAGCGAGTAGACATGTTCCTGCGCGCCACCGTTGGTGCCAGTGGCCATGACCTCGACCACTCGGACCCGGCCGCCGTCGATCGGCTGGCGGTCAGGCTGGTCGACGCAAGGATCGGCTCTGCCGTTGTCGGCGCCCACAGCTAGCGGCCCTCCAGAGCGGGGCCGGTTCGCTGGACGAGCAAGCGCTCGATCGGCGTGTCGACGGCGCCCCACTCGTACTTGTACGGTTCATCGCCGCGCAGGAAATCGACGCGGCGCCGCCCGAGCTCGATGGCACGCTTGAGGTAGCAGGCGACCATGACCACCCCGGGTGATAGCTCTCGAGCGTCCGGCTCGACGCCCGCGTTGTAGTAGTACGTAACCTCGCCGTCGTCGAACGTGACGCCTGCCGCGACACGACGGCCGCCGACGGTCAGAAAGCTGAGATCGACCACGCCACCGGGCGAGCAGCTCTCGAAGAGCCCGGCGAAGAACCGCCGGCTGGCGACCCCGCCGTCGGTCGGCGGGAACAGACCCTCCGCGCCCCACCGCTTCTGGTGCAGATCCACGAAGACGCCCAAGTCGTCGATCGGGCTGGTCGAGCTTTCGAGCTTGACGGTCCCCGCCGCCTCAGCCCGACGGACCTTGCGCCGGATCTCATGGCGCTCCTTCTTGCCGAGCGTGGCGAGGTAGCCGTCGAAGTCCAGCCCCGGCGCAAGTGTGACCACCGGGCAGACGTCTTCCTGCTCTCGAGTGACGACCCAGCCGGCCTTCGGAGCCGCCCATTCCAGGGCCGCGACAATGGCATCCGTGGCGCGGTCACCATGACGGAGACGTCGCAGGTCGACCACGTCCCAACGCCCCGGACCCTGCGCGGCCAGCGCCTCGACTACCGCCCCGCACACGGCATGGAGGTCGTCGGGGGCGGCCAGGACGGTGGCGTAGTCGGCGTGGTACGACGCCCCGAAGAACACTGCGGTCGCCGAACCTGGGACGGGCCGGAGAGTCGCGCCGGACTGGTGTCGGATCGTCGTGCGGGCCGCCAGGTCCCCCGGCTCCAGCTCGTGGCGGTGCATCAGCGGCGCGATACCGACAATTTCGTCAGGGGTGGCCTCGTCCACCGCGACCAGGGTCTGGTCGTGAGCGGTGGCTCCGTAAGCCTCCCACCACGCCTTCTGGACGCAGTGGCGCGAGAACGGGGTCGCCCACGGCGTCCGATCGGCCAGCGCGTCCCACGTATCGCCAGAGATCGAGTCGAAAGCCCGGCGGACCGCCACAAGACGCGAGCCGGTCGCCGTGCTCATCGAGAACCTGCCCGCTGGGCATGCGGCAACCGTGCGTTCCGATTGGCGGGGGATGGGGTCTTCAGACAGGCAGACTGGCCGTCTGACATGGACGGAAAGGTCACGGTCCGAGCATATCACCACGCTCAGAAGCGGCCAGTAGCCACCACGCCCTGAACCAGAGGCGACGCGCACGCAGCCGCAACAGTGGCGGGCTGGAGCTAAGCCGTCGCCGATCCTCCGACCGGCAGACTGGGACTCGGCTTCAGAGCGCTCGTCCCGCGGCGCTCACTGTATGCCTCAAAGAGCAGCAGCGCCAGGACCCCGAAGAACGTGAGCGGAATGCTGGCGGTCCCAAGCAACGACAACGACGAGCCGTCGGCGAGCAGCGACAGCCATCCGAGCAATGGGATTGCGGCAACCCAGGCACGTCCGCGGTTGACCAGCCACGCCACAGGCAGGAGCAGCAGAACGGCATAGTGATCGCGCAGTGGCGAGGACAGCAGCTGGCTGACGACGATTGTGACCTGCAGGCTCGCCTCCGGCGATGCCCAGCGCCAAGCGGCGAGGGCGGCCGCTACCGCCAGCGCGGCGGACGCCAGCTGAATGGCCGTCGCAGCCACGTCGGGCGCACCCGCAAGGCGAGCTACCGCGCCGGGCGCGAAGTTATGAGGGGTCGACAGAGTGCCGCCCAGGTTCCTGAGAAGATCCGCGTACGTGACCCACGCCGCCAGCCCCGTGACGAGACTCGCCGCTCCGGCCAGAGCCAGGGCGGCGACTACGGCGACGACCACCGCCCGATAGCGGCGGGTCGCAAGGGCCCAGACTCCCAACAGCCCAGGTTGGACCTTCATCAGGGCGCCGATTGCGGTCGCTACGCCGACAACCCCGGGCCGGTCCATCCAGCGCCACGCGGCCGCAAATCCCAGGAACAGAAGTGGCTCCACCTGGCCGAGCTTGACGGAATACAGGAACGGCCAGTCGAGCGCGGCCAAGACGACCACGAGCCAGCGGACGTCGCGCCGAACCGGCAGCAACGCCACGCCGGTCAGCAGGCACGCTGCCATCGCCACGCACCACAGCCCTGCTGCCGCTCCCCCGAAGATGAGCCACGGAACGAGCGCCAGAGCGAAGGTCGGCGGGTACGTATAGGTCCCGGGGCAGGTCCCGATGGAGATGGAGAAAGCGTTGTCGTAAATGGGCTGGCCATCGAGCAGATGCCGGGCCGCGGCTGCGTAGCACGTGTAGTCGTAGCCCAGCGTGTTGCCCGCGGACGCCATCACCAGCGCCAGCATCAGCACGAGCAGCGAGATCGAACCGACTGGCACGAACGCAGCGACTGGCCGCGGACGGGCTCTCGCCCGCGGCTCGGCGGCGTTCATGGCTCGGGCGTTTCCTCGGTCGCGCCGTCGGTTGCGAGCCCCCCGGCCGCCGAATCTTCAACCGCTCGATCCATGGCGGCGACCTTACGAATGCCCCGATGGATGAATCGGATCCGAACCAGGTCCCAGGCAACCTCTAACGCCAGCTTCGGGCGGGCGTGCATGCGCGACCCACGCCGGTCGGCCCAGACCACCGGGACGATGTCGATTCGGTAGCCGCGCCGTCGAGCCAGATAGATCAGGTCGACGTCGAAGACGATGCCCGTAATCCGAAGCCGGCCAAAGAGATCGCGGGCCGCCGACACGCGGAAGCCCTTGAAACCGCACTGAGTGTCCCTGACCGGGCCGGTCACCCATAGCTGCGCCGCCAGACGAAAGAGCCGACCTACCAATCGCCGGAATAGCGGCTGGCTGGCCCGCATGTCCGACCCGTCCGGCTGAATGCGGCTGCCGAGAACGACGTCGGCGGCCTCCAGCGCGGCGACGAGCCGAGGTAGCTGATCCGGTGGCGTGGCCATGTCGGCATCGGCGAAGACGAGCACATCGCCTTCGGCGACGAGCATTCCGGCCCGCACAGCCGAGCCTTTGCCGCCATGGCTCACGGTCAGCAGCCCGAGCGATGGGCAGCCGCGCCTCGCCGACTGTTCGCGGATGGCCGCGAACTCCGGCCTGGCCTTGACCAGGGCGGCGGTTTCGTCCGTGCTGCCATCGTCGACCACGAGCACGCTCACCGTCTCAGGCAGGACGCCCTCGGGCGCCGAGCAGAGGTACGCGAACAGCTCGTCCAACGCGGGCCCAAGCCGAGTCGCCTCGTTGTACGCGGGCAGAACGATCCCCAGGCTCGAAACCATGAGCCGGAGTGTACGGGCAGCGCCGCTCCCCCGCACCGCCAGCTCGATCAGGGCAGCGGCGCGATCGGCTCGGGTCCCATCGGGGAAATTGTGCCGCATAGGTAGTTTGTACCGGTGGAGTGGGACCCGGCCGATGCTACGCTGCGACGCCGTGCGGATCTTCATCGCTCTGTATGCGTTCGCCCTGGCCGTTCGAGCGGTCGTGTTTGGGCTGCATCCAGACGCCGCGTACCCCGACGCGTACTACTACGTGGAAGTGGCCCGGGCGCTGCACGCTGGTCAGGGCTTCAACATCGACTTCATCTGGTCGTTCGTCGACGTGGGCGGTCGAATCCCTGTGAACCCGATTCTGCCCATCCCAAGCAATGCCCTCTGGATGCCGCTGGCGTCGATCATCCAACTCCCAACCATGTGGCTGCTCGGGCCAACGCCAGTGGCATCGGCCATCCCGTTCGCGATAATCGGCTCACTTGCCGCACCGATGACGTGGCTCATGGCCCGCGAGATCGGTTGCTCGCCGCGAGTGGCTTTGCTCGCGGGGATCATCGTGGCCGTACCGGCAGCGGCAACCATCTACATGATCCAGCCCGACAACCTGGCGCTCTATCAACCGCTCGGAACGGCTGCGCTCTGGCTGACCGCACGGGGCCTCAAGGGCCACCGCTGGTCGTTTGCGCTGGCCGGGTTGATGGTCGGCCTGGCCTCGCTGGCTCGAAACGACGGTGTACTGCTCGGCGCAGTCGTCGGACTCGCTTTCGTATGGGATCGATGGCGCGCCTGGCGATCAGAAGGCGGCCGAAAGCCAGCTATTCCATGGCGCTACGCGTTCGGCTGCTTCGGCCTCTTCCTGCTTGTGATGGCGCCCTGGTATGCGCGCCAGGTGGTGGTCTTCGGAAGCGTTTCGCCGTCAACCACGTCGGGCCGAATCCTGTTCATCCGGACAATCGAGCAGATGGACAGCGTCACCGCCCAAACGACTCTTTCCAGCTTCCTCGGTCAGGGCATCGGGCCGCTGCTCCAGAGCCGCGTGCTCGGTCTCGTCTCGGCCCTGCAGGTTTACTTCGTGATCGCCTGCCCGATCGTGCTAACCCCGTTCGTCCTCATCGGCGGTTGGGCGCGCCGGCGGTCGGTCGATTTCGGGCCCTTCTTCGCCTACGCAGCAGTCCTCTTTGCCGCCTCCGCCCTGATCTTCGCAGTGCATGTGCCCTACGGCATGTTCCTGCACTCGGCCGTGGCCCTGGTGCCGTTCACCTTCATCCTGGCACTGGAGGGAGTGGTCCAGGCTTCTCGGTGGGCCGCTCGTCGCCGCCCGACCTGGACCGAGGAGGGCGCCGCTCGCCTCTTTCTCCTCGTGGCCGTGGCTTCCGTCTTGGTAAACGCCGGTGCCTACATGGCAATCGCTATGCCGGCCTGGAACGTCGATCGCGACGATCGTCTGGCCGCCGGCCGGGCTCTGGAAGCGGCGGGCGCGCCGGCGACCGACCTGCTCATGAGCGCCGACCCGGGCGGGTTCGAGTATTTCACCGGCCACGGTGGCGTCGTCACACCCACCGACTCTCTGGAAGTCATCCACCAGGTCACGGTCGACTACCACATTCGCTGGCTGGTATTGGAGAGGGCCCACATCGTCGATTCGATGGTTCCGGTGCTCGAGCTGACAGCGCGGCCAACATGGATCGGCCTTCCGATCTTCAGCGTGCCCTACGAGGGGCCGAAGACCGGTGACCCGACCGTCGATGGCGCCCCGGCACTGGCGATCTACCCAGTCTGCACCGCGGCAGGGGATACGCGCTGCGGGCCGCTCGGGAGTGGCGGCGCCGCCGGAGCGGCGCCGTGAGTAGGCGAGAGGCATGGATCAGCGCCGCCGCGATCTTTCTTGTGGCTCTCGCGGTGAGGGCCGCGGCCGCGGCCGCAGTCAGCTTTCCCGTTCCCGAAGACACGGCTTACTACGCGGGCGTGGCGCGCAACCTGGTCGAGGGCCGGGGTCTGATCAGCGATGCGCTCTGGAGCTACCAAACGCAGCCGCTGGTAGTGCCCCGGGCAGCTTTCGAGGTCTGGATGCCGTTGCCGGCGCTGCTGGCGGCGATACCGATGGCCGCCGCAGGGGCCGCAAACTGGTTCCGTGCCGCGCAGGTCATGTCCGTGCTGGCAAGCTCCGCCGTGGCGGTCCTGGCCTGGCGCCTGGGTGCCGACCTGGCCGCCGAGATGCAACTGCCGGTCGGGCGGGCACGATCGATGGGCATTGGTACCGGTCTGGTCGCGGCGGTTCTCGGGCCGCTCACGCTCTACGGTGCCCTCCCCGATTCCACCGCGTTGTTCGCCGCCTTTTCACTCGCCGCGTGTCTGCTGATGACTCGCATCGCAGCCCGCGAGGCCGCTGCGGGCGCGGGTCGCCCCGCATTTGCACAAGCCGCCGCGGGCGCGAGCCCAGCCATCGGGTTGGCCGCCGACGCGGTCGCCCGATTCGATCGCCGGCTCGTCGCTCTTGGCGCGTTGCTGGGTCTTGCCGCACTGACCCGGAGCGAGGCGATCTGGCTGGCGCTCGCGTGGGCAGCTGTGGCCTGGTTCTGGACGCCCGGCAGTCGCCGACGTCGCCTCGGTCTCATCGCCGCGCCCGCGGTCGTAGCCATCCTCATCTTCGCTCCCTGGGCCGCTCGGGACTGGCAAGCCTTCGGCACGCCGCTGCCAGGCCAGACGCTGGCCAATGCCCTGTACGTCCACGACTACGACGTCTTCGCGTACCTGGACCAACCCAGCCTGGCCAACTACCTGGCCCAGGGCCCGCTCGCAATCGCCGGCGCTCACCTGGGCGGAATTGCCCACGACCTCTTCAGCGTTCTGTTGATCCCGGCATTTCCGGTCGGCCTTGCGGGGCTGCTGTCCTTGCCGTGGGTCGGGCGGCGTCGCGCCCTTCGACCGCTGGTCCTGGCCTCGGTCCTCACCTTCCTGGTGACCAGCCTCGTCTTCCCCGTCGCCACCCTTTCAGGCACTTACCTGCATGCGGCAGGGCCGGCTCTCGTCCTGTTGACGGTCTGCTGCATGGCAGCCCTCGACTCGTTCATCGTCCGGGTGGGGAAGCTGCGTGGCTGGACCCGGCCGGTGGCCTGGCTCGGGCCGGCCTTTGCCATCGCGGCCGTCGGGCCGTTGTGCGTCGTGACAATCACGAGCATTGCCCGTCAAGCCGACGACGTCCGCAGCCGCTATGAGGCCCTGCCCGCGGCCATGGCCCGGGCGGGCGCGCCTCTAGACGGCGCGGGCCCCGTCATCACCGACAACCCGATCTGGCTGGCGGAATCGACCCAAGTGGAGGCCCTCGCGCTGCCTGAGGAGTCGCCGGTCGCCGTTCTGGATCTCGCCCGCCATTTCGGGGCGAAGCTGCTCATCGTGCACGGCGACGCCGGCAGCGAGTGGCCGGACGTCCTGAATCAGGGCGGGACGGCCGCGAAATGCTTCCAGGAGGTCCCGCTCACCGACAGCTCCGGTGCGATGCCGGCCCCCGGTTCGGCTCTGGCAGGGATTACGGTTTTCCGGATCGTCTGTCCATGAGAGAGGGCCCGTATACTCCAATCGGTATGGACGCTGCCCGCGGCGCCGCAGAATCGCGTGACTCGCGCTTCGACGAGCTATACGCCGAAGCGAAAGCCACGCTGGGCTACGGAGCCAACAATCTTCGCTCCGTCACCGAGCGTTATCGCGAGGCCTACCACGACACGCTGGGTCGCTGGCACCGTCTCCGCGATGAGCTCGAGATAGTCGACCGCGCCGCGCTCTCGCCGGTGAACAGGATCGATGCGGCCGCCGCCGCCGAGGCCGGCGCAGAAGACGCCCGCGACAGGGCTCTCCGGTCTGAGGTCGAGCGTCTCGCAGCAGACCTTGGTCGCCACCAGCAGGAGCTCTCGAAACTCGAGCTTGCGGTTCGGAGCATGGAGAACGCCTGGCTCTTTCTCGAGCGTGGCGACGCCAGCCTGCTCGGGCAGGTCGCCGCCGCCGAGCTGGCCACGGACATGCAGATGCGCATCGTCCAGGCCCAGGAGGCCGAACGCCTACGCCTGGCCCAGGAAGTCCACGACGGGCCGGCTCAGGCACTATCCAACGCTATCTTCCAGGTCGAGTACATCGAGCGGATACTGAACGAGGACGTGCGAATGGCAGGCAGCGAGCTGCGCTTCCTGCGCGAGCTCCTTCGACGAGAGCTGGGCGAGGTCCGGACCTTCATCAGTCAGCTCCGTCCGCCGTTGATTGACGAATTGGGCCTCGATGGCTCGATCATGGACGCAGTGGAGAGCATGGCCGCCCTGACGGGGGCCACCGTCGAGATCGATCTGAAGGCTCAAGGGGACGTTTTGAGCCCGACTCAGCAAACCGCGGTCCTGCGAATCGTCCAGGAGGCGCTGCAGAACGTCCGCAAGCACGCAAGCTCCCGTCGTACTGTCGTGTCAACACGGCTTGAGTCTTCGAGCTGGATCGTCGAAGTGGCGGACGATGGACGCGGCTTCGACGTTAGTGCGGTTGCCGCTCGAGGTCGGCGCAACTTCGGCCTTCAGTTCATGCGGGAGCGAGCCGAGCTCATCGGTGGCCAGTTCGAGGTTCGGTCCCGGCCTGGAGGCGGAACGGTCGTCAGGCTGTCGATTCCATTGGGAGAGGAGAGCGCATGAGTTCGATGGAGTACGCCGGGCCGGAGCGGCGCCGGTCAGGTCCGGGCGGCCGTGCCGCGGAGAAGACGACGATCCTGCTGGTCGACGACCACGCCCTCTTCCGCGTAGGGATGCGCAACATCCTCGAGCGGGAGTCCGACTTCGACATCGTCGGCGAGGCGGATGACACGCGAAATGCGTTCGACCTCTCCATCCAGCTTTCGCCCGACATCATCCTGATGGATCTGTCGCTGCCCGCCCCCGGCGGCATCGAGGCGACCCAGCGGATCAAGCGCGAGCTGCCCTCGGCGGGCATCATCGTCCTTGCCGTCGACGAGGACGAGGACGCCCTATTCGACGCCATCAAGGCTGGAGCGGCGGCGTTCATTCTCAAAGACGTGGCGCCGGACAACCTGGTCGCGATCATCCGCCGCGTCGCCGGCGGTGAGTACCTGATCAACGACAAGGTCTTTGCCAAGCCCGCCGTGGCGAGCCGAGTCCTCAAGGAGTTTCGCGAGCTCGCGATCTATGGCCAGGAAGCCACCCCGATCTTCGCCCCGCTCTCGCCTCGCGAAGTCGAGATCCTCGACAACATCGCTCAGGGCATGACCAACAAGCAGGTGGCCTACGCCCTGTCTATCAGTGAGCAGACCGTCAAGAACCACATGTCCAGCATCCTGCGCAAGCTGAGTGTGAACGACCGGACCCAGGCCGTCGTGTACGCCATGCGCCAGGGCTGGATCCGCATGCCCGAGGATTGAGCCGACGTGGCCGTCGAACCATTGCCGCTGCCGTTGCTTGAGATCGCGGAGCGGGCCAGGCGCGAAGTCGATCTGCTGACCAAGGAGATCGGCGACGTCGAGGTGCTTGTGAATCAGGCCCGGACCGAGGCCGAATATCACGAGCGGAAACGCGCCCAAGCGGAGGAGAAGAACAAACCGGCCGCCAAGGAGTCCGAGGGCGAGCAGGGCGATCAGCTTGTAGCCCTGACCAAGCGCTCGGTCATCATGGGGGCGCAGGTCGACATCCTCGACGGCAAGCTCAAGATCCTGACCCGGTTTCGAGAGAGTCTACGCCGCTACAGCGCTGAGCTCGATCGCGCCTCGATGGGTGGCGCCATTCCTCAGCACACGCCTGACAAGCTCGACATGGGTACGCCGCTACCGCCGGCCGTCTCGAGGCTCGTGCTTGCGGCCCAGGAGGACTTGCGTCGCGAGATCGCCCGGGCCATGCACGACGGCCCGGCCCAGAGCCTGACCAACATCGTCCTCGAGGCCCAGATCGTGGAGCGGCTGCTGGACCGCGACCCAGCTCAGGCCAAAGCCGAGATCGGGCAGCTCGTCGAAATGGTTCAGCACACTCTCGATGCCACCAAGACCTTCATCTTCGATGTCAGGCCGATGGTGCTCGACGATCTCGGGCTGGTGCCCACGCTGCGGCGAGTTGCTCGCGATCGCGGCCGGCGCTCCCAGATCCCGATCGAGTTCGAGTCCTACGGACCGGATCGGCGCCTGCCGATGGACGTCGAGAGCGCCCTCTTCCGGCTGATCGACGAGACGGTCACCGGCTTCCTGTCCTGCCATCCGGACCGGATCTCGATCCGCGTCGAATGGGCCGCGGACAGGACAGAGGCCCGCATCGCAGCCAGGCACAAGAAAGCGGAGGCGCCCGAGGAGCCGGAGGTCGACAACTCGCTGCCCGACAACACACGAGGTGAGGCTGTCGAAGCCGAGATCCCCGAGGCGCTCAAGACCATGATCGACGAGACCCGCGCAGCCAAGGTCACGCGCGCGGCTCGGGCCAATCAGCCGCCGGCCCTGCCGCCCAACACGTGGCGCGAAGTCCAGCAACGCGCCGACACCATTGGCGTAACGGCCGACCTTGCCGACGAGGGCCGGGAAGTGATCCTAGTCCTGCGCACGACTTGACCCAGGGACAGGCGCCTTCACAGCAGAGCGGCGCGTCCGCAGGCAGACTCGGCGCCGTTCGCGGATCCCTGCCGTCTCTCGAGGAGACCGGCCAGGGCCTCATCGAGTACGGCCTGATCCTGGTCGTCATGGCTTTCGTTTGCGTCGTTTCGCTGCTGTTCTTCGGAGATCAGTTGTCGACGCTGCTGAGCCTGATCGCCTCGGCGGTTTGAGTCCGCTGCGGGTTGGGATCGAGGGACCGCGATTCGCGTCGCCAGCCGGCCGCGCCGGTGCCTCGGGGCGACGGGAAATGCAGAGGTGTTCGATCCTGCGAAATGCAGCGAGGTAGACTACCGGGCGGTCCCATTACATCTGGCTAGTGGCGCCCAACGGGGGCAATAGACAGAATGGTGACCATCCTCCAATTGGAGGGCGCTCTCATCAGGAGGTCATCGATGCTCATCCGGTCCGCAAAGGGCCAGGGCCTTGCCGAATATGCCCTGATCCTCGCACTCATCGCCGTCCTCTGCATTGCGGCGGTGCTGTTCCTTGGCGGCGCCATCCAGGGCATCCTGAGCACGGTCGGCCAGAAGAT